>Ga0265338_10003884_pt1 | contig 20679 bp, 24 predicted proteins | sample 42126metaG_FD_193579 | JGI IMG/M metagenome (GOLD analysis project Ga0265338, IMG submission 193579) | Rhizosphere microbial communities from Carex aquatilis grown in University of Washington, Seatle, WA, United States - 4-21-26 metaG | ecosystem: Host-associated > Plants > Roots > Rhizosphere...
GGGCCAACCGAGGACCCAGCCCGAGGTGAGGATGATGATCCGGTCGCAGATCGCGAACGCGGGCTTCCAGCGGTTGATGATTCGGCGGATGGTGTTGGCTTCGTCGCTCGCAGCGTCGGGGATCGCGCTGGTCCAGTCGCTTGGAGCGCCCGTCGCTCGGCCGGGAAGCGGTGCATCGAAGATGACTGCGAACCGAGTCCACCACCGGCGCGCGGGTTCGAGGCCCGGATTCGGCCACCAACTCGTCGCCATCAGCGGCGCGATCACCAGGTCGACGTTCGGATCGCCCGTGTACGACTGCAGCGTGTAGCTATTGCCATTCACAATTGCGAGATGGACGTTCTGATAGCCCAGCACCCAGAGCTGCGAGAGCAGCCCGTACGCCGTGCCGCCGAACGTCCACGCCTCCCACGCCTGCCGCAATCGCGTAGCGAAGCTCTGCGAAGTCTCGTCGCTGCCGCGCTCGAGTAAGCGATCGCCGCCGATCTGCGCGAGCGCATCGTCGGGCGTCACGGTCGCGCCCACCGGGTTGTCTGGGAAGCGCGCCTTGATCGCCAGTCGCAGCGTGTCTTTCGCGCTGTCGAGCGCACCACCGATCGTGCTGATGAAGCCCGCGAACCATGGCCGTCGCAGCGACGTCGGCACCAGGTTCTTCAGGTAGTCGGCGAAGCTGGTGGCCATCAGACAACCACCACGTTGAGCGTGAACGTGCCTGGCGAAGCGACGCGCGGCGTTCCCGAGATTGCGCTGAGGTCGATGTCGCCGACGGTGAGGATGAACGACGACTGCAGGCAGAGAGTGGCGAGCTCGACGTTACGAACGCCGGCCGGCGACTGGAGCGCCTCGATCACATCGGATTCGTAGACGACGCCCTTGATGTCGACGCCGTTCACGTAGGCCGTAAGGTTGGCCGTCGCAGCTGCGAGCGCCGCGTCCTGCTGGCCGTTCTTCACGTAGAGCGTGGCCGTGACCTTGATGCCCGCGTTCTCCGTGTTGCTCACCACGCACGTCGCCGGCAGGGGCACGCGCGGGTCGATGTACGCCTGCACGATGGCAACGTCGCCCGTGGGCACCGCACCGCTTGCGCCCGCGAGGTAGACGTCCACCTGGCCGGGCGTGGTGCTGTCCGGAGCGACCAGCGTGCGCGTGACGTCGGTGGACGCGGTCTTGGCCCAGAGGTCGAAGACGCTCTGAGTGGGCGCGCTGCCCAGCGACGGCCAGCGGGCCTGGCAACGGGCGATCAGCGACTGGTCGCTCTCCTCGTCCGTGCCCTGCTGGGTGATCGACGTGCCGCCCGTGCCCGGGTTGTTGATGGTCACGCCGGCGAGCGGGGTGAGCAGCGTGGTGATCGAGTTGATCCCCACGTCGTACGCGGAGCCCGCGCTCTCTGCCTGGAAGGTCACCGCGAGCGTGGTGCCCGCGGCGAGGTCGCCGCCCGTGGTGTTGATGAATCGGAGGCCGCCCGTGCTCTGCGCCACGAGCTGGCCGGGCTGGATGCTGTAGCCGGAGGAAGTCGCGGCCGCGGTGAGCACGCAGGCGTGCTGTGCGAACGTCGCCTGGTTCCGGTCGAGGTTGTAGAGCTGCTTCGCGAGCAGCGTGAGCCAGTCGCCGAGCGAGCTGTCCTTGCCCGGCGCGAGCGAGAGGAAGCCGCCGGCCGCGATGTTCGCGATGGCCTGGCTGCCCACCGCGAGGCCCTGGGCGAAGAGCTCGACGAGCGTGCGCGCGACACCGCCCTCCTGCCAGTCGGTGACAGGGAACGGCGTCGTCAGCGCCTGGAGCGCCGTCAGCAACGAGGCCTTCTCCTGGTCCGCCGTCTGCGGCGTCAGGAGCTGCTGGAGAGTGGGAGCGGGCATCAGGACGTGATGGGCTGGACCTGCAGCAGCTGCACGGTGAGGTTGGTGACGCTGAGGATGAGGCGGAACGGGCCCTGCGCGGTGGTGACCACCAGGGCGACGGCCAGGCTGGAGGTCTGGGCGTTGAATGCAACGGTCGCGCGCGCTGTGAGCACGCGCTGGTCCTTCTCGGCCTCGGCCTCGATGTCGTTGGCCAGCGCGGCCGCGGAGCTCGCGGTGAAGGTGTCGTTGAGCCGCCCGCGCAGGTCGGTGCCATAGTCGGGCGCGTACCAGAGCGAGCCCCGGGGCGTCTCGAACCGGCGCGCCAGGGACTCGCCGAGCGCACGATAGCCGCCCACCAGCGAGAACTGCGGGCTGAGGTCCGGCACGCTGCCGATGTCGATCCCAAGCGTGGCCGCGGCCGAGTCGACGGCGAACCCGGTGCCCAGCGCACCCAGATCCGTCGCCGGCGGGTCAGGCAGGCCGAGCGGGAAGCCGAGGGGAAATTCGAAGGTCACAGGGTCTTGCTCGTGTTCGACAGGTAGGTGGCCGCTGCGCCTTCGAATACCGTCAGGAGCGCGTTCACGGTTGCTCCACAGAGCGTCGTGAAGGTGGTGGAAGCGCCCGCCACGGCGCCCATGCTTCCAGCGGCGGTGTTGATCAGGTTCTTGGTGGGGGCCTGCCAGCTGACGCCCGGGTCGTTCGCCATTGCGGTCAGCGCAGAGGCTGTATCCGAGCACGCAGCGGCCACGACGGCTCCAAACGCTCCGGCTCCCGTCAAGAAGAGGGCCAGCGCCCCATGCCAAGTTGCGTGGGCAGCGCGGAACGTGGTGCCCAGCAGGAGCTGCTCGACGGCTGCCGTGCTACCGAGCCTCACGTCGGGCGAAACCACCGAGGCCTTGACGGTGGCGTGGATCTCGAGCTCGAGCGTCTCGCCGGCATCCTGGTCCCAGATCGGTACGGCCACCGGGCCAGCGCGGTCGCCGTTCTCGAACACCACCTGCACGCGCGAGCCCGGCTGCACCTTGAGCACCACGCCGGGCGCGGGCATGCGCAGCGGCAGCGCCTGCATGCTGGGCAGGAAGTTGCTGTCCGGCGCCACGTCCACGGACAGGTCAGCGTTCTGCACCACCACCTTCGCCGGGAAGTGCGGGAAGGCGTTCACGAACTGCATGTGGTGCTGGATGAGCAGCTTGAGCGATTCGCCCGCGGTCTTCATGCGAAGGTCACCACCGTGCGGATCGAGCCCTCGGAGATCACGTGCTGCACCTGGCTCACGTTGCGGCCGAGGAACGAGACGCCCGGCACGAGTTGCGGCGTCTCCACCCCGAGCTCGACGCGGCCGAGGTGCGGATCGCCGCTGAGCAGATCCGCGGCCACGTTGACGGCGGGATAGCTGTCGGTGCCCATCCAGACCGTGCCGTCGTACAGCACGCGCCAGGTGGCGCCGGCGCGGTCCGCGAGGTCGTCCAGGCCCTGGGCGGTGCTCTCCAGGAAGCGCGTCCAGCGGGCCAGGATGGTCGCGAGCACGCCCGGATTCACGGCGCCCGAGAGCGTCTCGCCCGAGTCGGCCATGAGGTCCTGCAGCGGGTTGCGCAGCGGGATGGCCCTGTAGCCCTTGGGCTTCAGGATCGCGTTCAGCTTGCCGGCGCCGCCCACCACGCGAAGGCTCACCCGGCCCGCGAGGCTGCCCGCCGACGTGGTGGTGCCCTTGAGCGCCACCTGGCCGCCGAGGTCGATGCCGACGCCGCCCAGGACCACGCCGGGGTTCGGCGCGTCCACGACCAGGTCGGCGCTCCAGGCGCCCTGCTGCGGCATGAGCACCGACCCCGAGATGAGGTCGTAGCCGTTGACCTTGGCGAGCGCCACGTCAGGGCCCCGTGTCCGCGTCGCTGGGCAGCGGCAGCGAGGGCGTGACCGGCACGTTGCCAGGGTTCGCCGTCGACGAGCTGCTCGCGGTGCCGATCACCTTCGTGTTGCCCTTCCCCATCCACTCCACGGCGCGCGCCTTCCAGTCGAAGGTGCCCTTCTCGTGCCCGGGCTGAAAGTTCTCTTCCTCGACGATCAGCACGCTGCGGATCCGCAAGCGCGCCAGCGACGGGTGCGAGATCGAGAGCGGCTTCGAGGTCTGGCCGGCAGCCTGAGCGGCGGTCGCGGGAACAGCCTGCCCTGCGCGCAACGTGGGCGAGTTCTGAGAGGCCAGGACCGACGAAGCGCCGAAGACGTCCGGCGCCGGGTTCAGGATCGCGTCGGGGTACGGGATGCCGCCGAAGCCCTGGTCCGCGGACACCGTCACCGGAAAGCCGTACTCCTGGGCGATCTGCAGCGGGTCCCACGGACCAGCAGCATCGCCGGTGGGCGTGAGCAGGCGCGCGTCCGTGTACGTGAGCGTGACCGGCGCGATGGGCTGACCCGGGCTCGCCGGCTTCTTGGGCACGGGGAGCAGCTTGTCGAGGGCGTCTACCAGGGCCTGCATCTGCTGCTCGGTCCAGACCGTGATGGTGATGTCCACCTCGGCAGCCTGCGCGCCCAGGTCGGTGAAGCTCTCACCGTCGGAGCCAGGGCCGCTCTTGCGGTCATGCTTGCGTCCGCGGCGGGCGTGGAGGCGCGCGCGCCCAGGCAGCTTCACGCCACCGAGCACGAGCGTGTCCCAGGGGCTGAGCTCCTGCGCTTCTGGAGCTACGCCACCGATCTCCCACTGCGGAATGCTCAAGTGTGGCTCCCGGCGCCCAGCCCGAGCTGCGCCAGCACGGCGTCGAGCGCGGAGCTGCCCTGGTCCTTCATGTGCTCCGCGAGCTCGCGCGCGTCCTTGTGGTCGCCGCCGTCGACGTTGAAGGTCTGGTACAGCGTCACGCCGACTTGTCCCACCGGGCCAAGAGCGGCGGCAGCGAGCGGCGTGGCGGCGTTGTCGACCAGGCTGTGGCCGGTGTACTTCTGGCTGTCCTTCTCGACTTCGCCCAGCGTGTCGATCGCCGCGCCGGCGGGATTGATCAGCTGGTGCAGGGCGCCACTCAGTCCCGGAATCTTGTCGACGAAGTCGCTGACCACGCCAACGTAGCCCGCAATCCGCTCGAAGAGCTCAGCGAGGTCGCCCAGGAACTTCGCGACGTAGCCGAACTCCTCTCCGATCTTGTGGGCCTCGGCCGCGAACATCCTCGCGGCAGCCGGATCGAGCGCGCCGCCGCTGGTGAAGATGCCGCCAGTAATCCCGAGTGCGTCGAAGAAGCCGAAGAGCGCCTCTTTGCCCATGGAGGCGCCGAACACCACCAGGCTGAAGAGCTTGTCCGCGATGTTGAAGACCTGAGTGAGGCCGTTCTCCAGCCGCTCCGATCCGCCGGGCCCGCTCAGGTCGCCGAAGAGGTTCTGGAACGCACCACCAAACGTGGCCAGCGCCCGCTTCTTCAGCGCGGCGCCGAACGTGCTGGACGGGTCGAAGAGGTTGACCAGGTTCGAGAGCGCCCCCTTCACCGACGCGAAGCCTTGCGTGCCGACGATGTCCTGGAAGAACTCCAGCTTCCGGCTCTTCAGGGTCGACATCAGGCCTTCAAACGTCTGGCCGAGCTTCCCGGAGAGATTGCCGAGCTGGCCGCCCTGCACCTGGGCGAGGGCCTGCAGCACCGCCGTCTCGCCCGTGCCGCGGTCGAATGCGCCCTGGCTGACCAGCTTCTTGATCTGCTCGTCGCTGCCCTGCCGCCCGCTGAGCTTGCGGAGTTGGTCGAAGATCAGATTCTCGGGGATGCCCGCTTCCTGCGAAAGGTACATCAGGTGTCGGTCGGAGAGACCCACCGCGGCGATGTCGCTCATCTGGCGGACGAAGCCCTGCACGCCCTCGTCGCCGCGCAGCGCCTTCACGTCGGCAGCGCCGACCAAGAGCCGCTGCAGCGTCGCCTGGTCCTTGAACCCCGCGAGCGCGAACCGCGTCTCGATCTCGACGGCTTGCTTCGTCTGGATAGGCAGTCGATCCGCGAGCTGCACGGTGGACGCGTAGAGGCTGTTCGCCTTCTGGGCCGAGCCCAGCACGGTCTCGAGCGAGACCATGGTGCTTTCCTTGAACGAAGCCGACTCGAGAGCGAACTTGCTCATCTCGAGCGACATGTCGACGACCTTGCGCCCTGCCTCCGCGATCACGTCGACGACCTTCTCGAAGGCCTTCTCGACGAGTCCTGCGACGGTGATCGCGCCAGCAAGCCCCGAGGTCAGGTTCCCGATTCCCTCGGAGCCGCCCACGCGCTCGACCTGGTTGTGGATCTCGCCGACCGCGCTGGACGCGGCCTTGGCCGGTCCGCTCATGCGGTCCATGAGCTCGAAGACCCAGGTCAGTCGCTTCATGTTTCACCCGGAGGACTTCGAGAGGAACGCGCGGATGAGGCTGAGGGTCTCGCCCACCAGCATCGCGCCCGCACGCGCGCGAGGCGTGTCTTCACCAGCGCGGAACGCCAGGAGGGCATCGGCAGCCGCGGAGAGCGAGCCAGCCTTGATGCGCTCGTACAGATCTAGAGCTTTTTTTCCTCGACCTCGACGCCGGCGCCGGCGAGCTCCACCAGCTTCTCGCCGAAGGTGAGCGCCAGGCCGGGCTTCTTGTCGAGCATGGCCTCGAGCTCGGCGCCAGGCGGGTAGACGATGCAGGCCCGCACCAGCGCCTCCGTGGCCTTCGACCGCTTCTTCGGGTCGGTGGCCATCTCCTGGAACCGGAGGAACTCCCCGCGCGAGGGCGCCTTGCCGATGACCTCGAAGTCCCCGCCCTTCCAGAGCCGGAGCTCGCCGTCGTAGCCGGACGCGCGAATCCTCGAGGTGATCTCACCGAGCTGCTTGTCGTCCATGGTTCAGCTCTCCAGGTGGTGGTGGTGAGCGGCTAGAAGCCGCCGAGCGGGTCGATGATGTCGCTGACGATGGCCTGCAGCACTCCGCCGTTCGTGGAGCCGCGCACGATGCGGAAGGGGCGCAGGTCAAACTTGGTGGTCAGAGCGTCGCTGCCCTGCTGGTGGCTGTCGCCGATCTTCTTGATCGTGCACTGCACCAGCTTGTCGGTGAGGACGGAGCCCGAGTTGGGCTCGGCCTTGTGGATCACCACGTCGAAGGGGATGCGCAGGTAGTTGGGGCCGAGCTGCGAGAGGAAGGTCTTCGCGGCCGCCGAGTACATCTCCATCGACGCGGTGTGCTTGGCGTTGCCGAGCGTGCGCGCGATGGCCTCCGACGCCGTGCCCATGACGTCCTGGCCATCGGTGTCGGTGTCGTAGTCGATGGACTTGAAGTCCAGGTACGTGATGCCGGCGAGCACGATCTCGACCGCGTTCCACTCGTGGGCGAAGCCGTTGACGATGGTGGGCTGGGACATGGGAGCTCCGAAGGGGATGGCGGGTTACGAGGCCTGCAGCGCCGGGTTCTCGAAGGCGATGTCCACGGTGATGAACTTCGCGTAGCCGAACGGCTGCACGCGCACCTTCACCGGCAGCTCCTGATCGGCGTTGACGTTGTGCGTGCGGTCGACCAGCACGTAGGCCTTGGTCACGTGGCCTGCGAGCCCGCTGGTGAGCTCCGAGTTGACGTAGGCCTCGATGGTGCGGGCCTGCTTCTCGGTCACCGCGCCGGGGTTCTGGTCGGTGTCGGTCTGCAGCACCAGGCTGTCGTTCAGGAAGTGCAGCAGCGCCGCGCGGGCGATGGTGCAGGCCTTGTCCATCACCCGTCGGTTCTGCACGAAGGTGAAGTCCGAGCCAGGAGGCGCCAGCATGCGGCCCTGGGTGATCCAGAAGCCGGGCATGCCGATGATCGTGCGCAGCGTGGTGAGGCGCGCGGCGTCGAGCGCGGGCGTCACCTGCTCGTCGCGCTGCAGCGCCAGGACGCCCGTGAGCGCACCAGTGGCCACGCGGCCGAGGTCCTCGTGGATGGGCACCTGGGCGATGCGCGCGGCGACCTCCCAGGCGCTCGAGCGGTGCAGCTCGAGCCCGGTGACGGTCGAGAGCAGCGTCGCCGTGTCGGCGCAGGCCATCACGCGCTTCGAAGTGGTGCTCGCGAAGCCGGCGATCACGTTCGCATCGGTGTCGTGCGGCACCTCGATGATCGCGAAGGCGTAGCGGAAGTTGGCCGCCGCGCCGGCGAGGATGGTGTCCAGCGCCGCCGCCATGGACGCAGCCGCGGAAACCGTCGCGGCCGGGCCGACCACGTGCACGCAGTCCCAGAGTCGCGTGTCGGTGAGAATGGCCGCGAGCGCGCTCTCGAGCGCGGTGAGGTCGAACAGTGGCGCAGTGGTGGCGAAGCTGTAGACGTCGCCCACCACGAAGTCGGTGCCGCTGCCGTCGGTGAACGTGAGCGTCACGTTGGTGCCGGGGATCACGTACACGCCGCCCACCGGGACCGCGACCTCCTGGGACCAGGTGTTGCCGCCGTCCAGCGAGTAGATGAAGGCCGCGGTCACGGCCGCAAGGGTTGCGCCGCCGCGGGTGATCTTCACCTTCACGTCGTACGAGTCGTACGCCGCGCCGCTCGCGACCAGGACCGCGACGCCGGTGCCGACCTGGGTCACCGAGCCACAGGCGCCCGCCGTGCTGGAGGCGATGCGTGCGCCGAGGACCGGGCCGCCGGCGATGTCCAGGCTCAGCGCCAGCGCGTCAACGAGCGGGCCAGCGCCGAGCGTTTCCACCAGCGTGTTCTTGTCGTTGAACGAGTAGATCTCGTTCGCCGTGCCCTGCGAGCAGATGCCGACCTTGAGGACGACGTTGTCGGTGGACTGCGGGACGAGGCCAAGGGCGCCGTCTCCGATTTGTTCAGTCACATCTGGAAGCGTGGACATGGTTGGTGTTCTCCGCGCGGCTCATGCCGCTGCAGGTGGGTTTGCCGCGAAGGTGGAGCTCAGCCGCCGTTCTCTTCGGTCGGCGGGTTGCCCGGCGTCTCGAGCTCGGGCGTCTCGGGGATGCTCGTGACGACCGCGGTCGGGTTGACCTGGTCGAGCACGGGGAACGCGAATTCGAAGTTGCCGACCCAGACCTCGCCAAGGTTCGACCAGGCCTGGTCAAGCCAGCCGCCGTCGAGCAGCTTGTAGCCCTTGGGCGCGATCTGGGTGATGTCGAGGTCCTGCGCGATGCCCAGGTGAATCGCAGCCAGCACCTGGGCGACGAGCGTCTCCGTGCTCGGGATGTCGGCGCCCCAGCAGTGCACCTGCACGCCGGCGTAGCGCACCATCAGCTGGCGCCCGGCCCAGGTCTTGTTGCCCGAGCCATCCACGCGCGCGACGGTGGTGCCGTTCGTGCGCTCCGCTGGACCGAACTTGTCCCGCGTGGGCACGAAAACCACGCGCGGGGGCACGGCGTCGGCCGCGAGCTGCTTCATGCCGATGATCACCGGCGTGCTGCCGAGGCGCGCGGTGACGGCGTTGACGACGTCCTGGATGGCCATCAGATCCCGAAGAGGGTCTCCATGAACGCCGCGACCTCGTCGTCGAAGTCGGCGAGCCAGACGGGGCCGAGATCGTTCTCCGGCACCATCTGGCGCTGGGGAATGATCACCTGCTTCGTCTTCACCCAGTGCCCATTGGGCAGCTTGAAGATCAGGTAGTTCGAGCCCACCTTCCGGGTGCGCTTGATGGTGTTGTCGTTGGCATCCTCGCGGTAGGTCGTGACCTTCCGCGCGCCGGTTGCCTTGATCGTCGCGCCGTACTGGTGCACGCCCGCGTACTTCACGGCCGTGGTCAGCCGGAAGTTGTCGCCGGCGGCCTTGAAGTTGAAGCTGTTCGCGAGGCGCCCCGTGTCGCGCAGCGTCTGGCCGCCCCGCCCTGCAGGCGCCCAGGCGCGGCCGTACGGATCCACGCCCTGCTCGAACTCCAGGCCCACGCGGGTCTGCGCGGCCGCGCCCAGCAGCTGGTTCAGCTCGCGCTTCGCACCGGCGCCGCCGAGCTCACGCAGCGCCTGCTCGAGCTGGCGCGCCTGGCCGTTGTCGCCAACGATCCGGAGCAGCGGCACGGCATCACCAGCCTCGAGGCGTGTCGGAGATCACCAGCGGCGCCGCCGGCGAGGTGCCGTCTGGCGTGCTGTCGACGAGCGCGGGGGCCACCACGCCATTGGACACGTCACGGAGCCAGCGCATCGCGTCGTCGTAGCCCTTCACGATGATCTGGTCCGCGCCGTTCTCCGGGTTGAAGCCGCGCGCCTTGAGCAGGTCGTATGCAGCGATCCCGCAGACCGCGCGCTTCAGCCCGGTGTCCGGCGTGACGATGGGCAGCGTGTACCTCGCCCGCAGGTAGCCGTCCGCGACACCGCTTGCGGCGTCGAGAGCGGCCTGCTGCACCGTGCCCGAGATCCCCGCCAGAGCTGCAGCGGAGATCCCGAACGAGGTCAGGTCTGTGGGCGAGGCGTAGCTGCTCATGGGTTACTTCGTGGTGTCCTGCTTCGCCGGGTCCTTCGCGGGCTGCTTCGCGGGCTGCTTCGCGGGGGGCTCGGGCTCTTCGGCAGGGGCCTCCACGCACACGATGTTGCCGTCGGCCTTGATCGCCGCGAGCTGCTTCTCGTCGACGTCGATCTCCGTGTTGCCGTCGGGGATGAACTTGCCGGCGCGGCGGTGGCCGCCCTTCATGCGCGAACAGACGATGACCTTCATGGGTGGACCTCGGCGGCGAGCTCGAGCTGCAGCCCGCCGCCAGCTTGGGGTTGGGTTACGCGATCTTCAGGCGAGCGGCGAGCCACCAGGGGCCGTAGCCCGCGGCGCCGCGCGCGCGCACGCCCGCGAGGTACTCGTCCACGTCGAACACGTGGGGGTCCTCGGGGTTGTAGCGCGGCGTGAACACCGCCGGGTCGCGCTCCTGGAAGATGAACGGCTTCACCGGCATGCGGCAGTCCAGCAGATACACGTAGTCGGGCGTGTCCGCGAGGCGGCCCGAGGTGACCACGTCGGCCATGCCCTTGAGCTGGTTGTCGATGGCCGCGGCCGCGTTCGAGCCCACCGCCTGGGCGATGATCGTGGCGTTGAAGATCTGCTTCGCCTTGTACTCGGACTGCGGCGGCACCAGCAGGACGTTCGGGTTCACGTCGAGCGGGTCGCCGTTCGCGCCCTTGAACGCGCGCATCTTGGCGAAGGCGTCGGCGATGTTGTCCGAGGTGAGACCGCCCGAGCTCGAGTAGTCGATGTCGTTCGACTGGGTCGCCGAGTTCGGGTTGTCCATGTCCACCGGGTGGTCGGTGTCGAAGAAGTACTGGTTGTCGTACACCGTGGTGGAGCTCGCGGCCTTGAGGGCAGCGATCACCAGGTTCTCGGGCCAGAGCTTCGAGGACACGCCCATCATGCGGACGTAGTCGGAGTACATGCCCGCGGTGTCGTCCTCGAGCTTGGTGCGGCGGATGCCGACGGTGAGCTCGTAGAGCTCGTTCACCAGGCGCTGGGCGCGCAGGCTGAGCTGGTTGATGACGCGCGGGCCGTACCACTTGCGGAGCAGCGGCACGAGGTCGAGCCAGCCGTAGACCTCGTCCTCATGGACGGAGGTCTTCTTGCTGGCGATCTTCTCCCAGATGGTTCCCTGGTTCTGCAGGGCCTCCTGGAACTGGAGGTCGAGGCCATGGAAGAAGGACTCGAGCAGCGAGGGCGTCAACGGCGTGGGCATGGTGGTCTCCGTGGGCGCGAGGGCGCCCGGTCAGGTGTTCGGCGTGTGTGGTTGAGCCCTGGTTACAGGCCGATGCCGAGGAGCACCTGCACGGTGCCGTCGGCGTTGAGGTCGTGGATCTTCCCGGCGCGCGAGCGCGAGGCCGAGCCGTCGGTCTTGGCCACCGTCTGGTCGTCGACCCAGTAGCAGTCCTTGCCGATGTCGGCCTGGTGGATCTGGTCGGTCGACGTGCTGTTGTTGAACGAGAACACGCCGGCCTCGGCGGTGCAGTACAGCGCGCCGTCGGCGCCGCCGGTGTTGTCGACGGGCTGGCCGTCGCCCGGGTCGGCCACGCCCACCGAGATGAGGCCGGTGGCCGCGGTGGCGGGCGCGAGGTAGCCGCCGTTCAGCACCACGCCGGCGCCAGGGTAGATCTTCACGCTGGCCTTCACCGGGCGCGTCTGGCGCATGGAGAGGACTTCGGTGCCGTTGCGGGGCATCTTCTTCGCGGCGGACAGGGACATGGTTCGTTCCTCGTGTGTTGGTGAGTGTGGGAGCGGTTACGCCTGGGCGGCGTCCGCCTTCTTCTTGGCGAGGAAGTCCTTCTCGGAGATCCCCAGCATCTTCGCGACGGCCTTGTCGTCGGCGCTGAGCGTGGCCAGGTCGCCGTTGGGCTCGGTCTTCTTCTCGTCGCCCGGCTTCGTCTCCTTGGTGGTGACGAGCTTGGGCGCGTCCTTCAGGAACGCCTTGAGCATGGCCACGTCCTTCTTGCCGTGCTCGAGCCAGAAGGCCTTCTGCGCCGGCGTGATCTTGCCGTCGCGCACGCCGCCGTCGACGAGCGCGGCGACTTCCTTGTCGGCCTGCTCGGCCTTGAGCTTGGCGAGCTCGGCCTCCGCGGCGTCGAACTTGTCGGCCTTCGCCTTGAGCGCGGCCACGATGCCCTTGGCCTCGGACACGTCCTTGGCGCCGGTGAGCTTCACCAGGTCCTGCTCGAGCTCGTCGTGGCGGGTCTCGCGCGCGTGGAGCACGGCGAGCGCCTCAGCCTCGGTGGAGTCGTCCTTCAGGCCCAGCTTCGCGAGCAGCGTCTTCATGGTCGGTTTCTCCTCTTCGCCCGCGTGGGGCTTGGTGGTGGCCGCCACGAGCGGCTGCTGGCCGTGCGTCGCGGGGTCGTTCGTCAGCGCGATGTTCTTGAGCTCGAGCACGCGGCGCGTCGCCAGGTCGAAGTGGAACGCCGGGCTGAAGTAGCGGTACTCGCCGTTCTTCAGGTACTCGCTGGCGCGCGGCGTCCAGCGGACATCGGTGGCCCAGAGGCCGTCCGCGCGCAGCTCGATCTTGTACCAGCCAGCCGCGGGCGCTCCCGTGGGCAGCGGCGGGTTCTCGAGGGACGCGTGCTCGTAGTCGAGCGAGTACTCGATGCCGCGCCGCTCCGATGCAGCCAGCACCGCTTTCGCCGCGGCCTGGTCGAAGAGGAACCTGCCCTTCTCGGTGCCCGCTTCTCCGAGCGCGAAGATCTTGAACTCCTTCGGCGGCTCCTTGCTGGCGTCCAGGATGGCAGTGGCGAGCTTGGCGAGCAGCATCAGGTCCTCTTCTTCTCCTTGGCCTCGTAGGCCTGGCGCAGCTCCGGCGGGTACTTCGACAGGTCTGGCGTCCACGGCTTCTCGACGTTGCCGAAGCCGTCCAGCGCCTCAACCGCCGGCGCCTTCTCAGCGATGCCCATGGCCTCGGCCTGCGTGCGCGTGAGCGCGAGCAGGTGCGAGCGGCAGCCGAAGTGCAGCGGCGGCTGGTGCGACTTCCACGCCGGGTCGTCCGCCGGGAGGATGGTGCCGTTCCAGTGCTCGCAGACCAACGTGGTCCGTCCGTCGAGCACCGCCGAGTACTTCCAGAACGGCCGGCGCTTCAGCACCACCGGGTTCTGCAGCATCTCCACCGTGCCCGCGCCGTACGCGTGCTGAACGTTGGTGCGGAAGATGGTCTCCAGCCGCGCCGGGTTCTTCCGGCCCCAGTGCTGCTCGAGCTGCGCGCCCACGTCCCGCTTGAACTCGTCGAACGTGGTGCCGCTGGCGACGGCCTTGTCGAGCGCCTCCCAGACCTCGTTCACCAGGTCGAGCTCGGCGACGCCGGCGATCACGAACGCCTGCTCATGCGAGGCCTGCACCAGCGCCTTGAACACATCCCAGCCCATGGGCACGCGGGCGCGGAACGCGCGCACCGCCTGCTCGAACTGCAGCGGATCTGCGGCTGGCTCCGGCTCGTCGTCGCCCGTGGGGCTGGCGATCAGCTTCGCCAGGTCCTCAAGCATCGTCGAGCACCGAGCGCTGCCCGGCGAGCTCGGCCAGCACGGTCGCGCGCTCCACGAGCATCACGAGCTGCGAGAAGTTCATGTTCGCGTAGGCAGTCACCAGCCGGCGCCGCAGGTCGGCCGGGCTCGTCGAGAGCTGGACGAGTTGCTTCAGGTGCTGCAGGTCCACGTCCAGCACGTTGGCGCTGTGCGCGGTGGCCTTCTCCACCAGGAGATCGATGTACGACTGCCCGCGGCGAGCCCCGGGCGGCAGCGTGTCGCGGCCGCTGAGTTGCTCCTGGCCGGGCTTCGGCGGCGGCGCCCCGCCCTCGCCCGCGTCGTCTGGCTGCCCCTGCTGCTGCATCGCCTGCTGGGCTTGCGCGGCCCGCTCTGCGGCCTCCTGCTTCTGCTTGGCCTCTTCCTCGGGCGAGAGCAGCGGCACGCCCTGCTCCTCGAGCAGCGCGCGGACGTCGACGGGCGCGGCCGAGGTCTTCACGGCGGTGAGGAACGTGCCGAGCTTCTGCAGCCCGTCCGCCGTCTGCTGCGTGTCCTCGGGCGGCTCCGTCTGCCAGGCCGGGAACGGCGCGAGCTCCGCGTCGCCCTGGTTGAACTGCGCGTACGGCTGCAGCGCCTGCTCCTGGATGGCGCCGCCCAGCTTGAGCGCGTCGCCGGCCTGGAAGTCCTTGCGCACCTTGTCGTGGACCTGCGCGGCCGCGCGCGAGCCCTCGTGCACCTCGGTGGTCAGGTTCTGGCCGAGCAGCACGATGGCGATCGCCGTGTCGGCGTGCTCGAGCAGCTTGTCGAAGCCCTCCCACGTGTTGGCCATCGCCTCCACGAGCTCGAGGCTGAACTTCGTGCCGTCCGGCAGCGTCACGGCCTCGATCGTCGTGTTCGAGCCGAGCGCTGCGACGGCTCGCACGAACTTCTGGCGGTCCTCGAGCGTCGCCGTCTGCGGCACGTTGGCCACCTTGATGGCCGAGCCCTGCACTTCGCTGTGGCGCGCCCAGTCGCGGCGAGCGAACGCACGGATCAGCCACGGCAGCGCCAGCGCGCGCACCTTCGCGCGCATCCAGCCGCGCTTGTAGCCGTACGGCATGAAGAGCAGCCACTTCGCGTCGACGCCGTCGAGCGGGTTCTGCAGCTCCACCGAGCCCTGCTCGGTGTTGACCTTGTAGGTCCGCGTGGACCAGTCCCACCAGATCTGCCGCGGGTTCCAGGTGTCGATGCGCGGCACCCAGCCGTCCGGGCCCGTCTTCCACACGAGCTCGGCCAGGCCGGCGTTGAGCATGATGCCCCAGCGCAGCAGCTCCTCGAGGTCGGCCTGGGGGAACATCTTTCCCCAGCGCGCCTTGATCTCCTTCGCCAGCTCGAGCTCGGCGTCCGGCGCCTCGTCGTCGCCGCTCGGCGGGTTGAAGTCCAGCGGCAGCGAGAGCAAGCCGTTGATGCGCGTGTCCAGTACGCCGCTGATCCGGTCGTCGCGCAGCATCGCGTCGCACAGGTCCGCGGCCGAGCGGAACATGCCGCGCTCGAGCTCGATGAGCGCGCGGCGCACCTTCTCGACGAGTTCGAAGTAGCTGTCCGGCGAGACCGGGAGCTCGCGGTACGAGACCGTGGGCGCCGACATCGGGACCGTCGCAACCTCGGTCGGGCGCTTCTTGGGCGCCTGCGAGGGCAACGCTGTGGGCGCGGCCGGCTTCGGGGCCGCCAGTGCCGCCGTGGGCTCCTGCGGGCGCCGGTAGACCTCGGGCTGTCGGTGGTGACGGCGGCTCATCAGAAGGTGCGCCTCGGCATTTCGACCCCGGTGAACATCTGGCCGGAGAGCATGGCGGCCTGGTCGTGGGCCGCGGCGAGCGCGTCCACGTCGTCGTCATGCTTGTCTTTGACGCCCGTGAAGTTGTGGATCACCGTCACGAACGGGTTGGCCCACGGCACGGGCATCGGGACCAGCACGTCGCCCTTCTTCTGCGAGGGCATGAGGATGTCGCCGCGGTTCCAGGCCGCCGCAGCGGGCTGGGCGCGGATGAACTTGTCAGCGCTCGCCTGGATCCCCATCAGCGGCACGGCGCCATCGCCGGTGCGCATCAGGTCCACCACGCCCTTCTCAGGGCCGGCGTAGTAGGTGCGCCAGGTGGCGCTCGGGTACTTCTGGTGCAGCGCGCGCAGCTTTGCCTTGAACGCCGGCGCGTCCACCTGCTCGCGGAGCACCTCGAGCACATAGAACCTGTCGCGCTTCAAAGTCGCGTCGTACTTGGCGGCCAGCACCACCGCGATCGAGTAGTCGGCCGAGGTCTTCGCCGAGTACGCCAGGTCGACGCCGATCGCGACGCGGTAGCCCTCGGTGGGCGCCACGTCGTACAGGTGCACGCCGTTGAAGACGGCGCTGCCACGCGGCCGCGGGTCGCCCTGGTACAGCGACGCCCAGGTGTACGGGCCCACGCTGAGCTTCTTCTGCTCGAGCAGCTTCGCCGTCCAGCGCTGCGGCCAGAGCACCTCGCCGGCATCCGAGAGCGCCGGCATCTTGATGTTCTTCCACAGGTGGCCAGCTTCGCCGCCGAGCACGTGCCCGATCAGGTCGTCGTTGACCCACCGGGTGTGGAAGATGAACGCGCTGCCGCCTGGCTCGAGGCGCGTCTCGGCGACGTCGTCCTGCCAGTCGCTCACCATCGCCCGGTACGAGGCCGATTCGGCCTGCAGGCGGTTCTTGTACGGGTCGTCAACGAGCAGGATGTCGACGCCCTGCGAGGTCAGCGGTCCGCCGATGCCGGTGGCCAGCAGCCCACCGCCCTGGCGCGTGCGCCACTCGTTGAGCGACGTGGTGACCAGCTCCACGCCGGCCTGCAGCGCCCACTGCTGCGCCTTGCGGCTCTTCGACTTCGCCGTCCGATCCTCGTACGTGACGTACGCGAGGGTCTTGTGCGGCAGCTGCTTCAGCGTGTCCGCGATGAACGCGAGCACGGTGTCCGTCTTCGCGTGGCGCGGCGGCGCGTGGGCCGTGACGCGCACCGACCTGGTCCAGCTGGCCTCGAGCTCCTGGACGAGCGGATCCAGGTGGCGCGGCGCCTGGAAGCGCGGGTTCAGCCGCGGGATGAAGTCATAGAGCGGCCCGGGCTCAATGCCGTTCCGGCTCCGGATCGTCGGCCCGGCCTGGTGCAGTGTCTCCCGCAGGCGCTGCAGGGACCGCACCCGCTGAATCATTCCGGCGATCGCCACCGAGCACCTGTGAGGCGACCTGGAGCTCGCCGACCACCTTCACGGCGTGCGCGATCGCGGTGATGTCCTTGGCCTCGGTGGCCTTGCCCACCAGCTCGTCGAGCTTCGCGAGCGCGCTCTTCAGGAAGCGCAGCCGTTCGTCGTGCCACTCGTTCTCGGCGCGCTGCCGGCGCTCGAGGTACATCTGCTTCAGCTCGAGATCGCTCGCGAGCCGTGCCCGGTAGTTGTGAACCGTGGCCTCGGAGATCTTCCACTTCGTGGCGGCACGGCTGACGCTGGTGAAGTGCGCGTCAACGAGCACCATCGCAGCGCGCTCGCGGTTGAAGACGTTGGCCATGCTTTCAGGTCACGCATGACGCTGTGTGCGGCGTGCGAACCTCTCACCCTATGGCGCCGACCCCCGTCTCTTTTCGCGAAACTTGATGAAACTTAAAATTGGTCCATCCGGATCTTGTCGAGCAGCGAGTCCCAAAACTCCGGGAACGACTTGCGAATCTCGCTCAGCATGACCACGCGTTTTTTTTTGCCCTGCTTGTGCAATTTGATTCCCTGCTCGCGGAGCAGCGACTCGCACCGGTACACCGACCAGCCCGTGAGCTGCGCGAGCTCGGGCAACGTGTACGCGATCTGAAGCTTCACCCGCGCGACCGCCGAAGCAGCTCGACGCGTTTCCGCGAGTACGCCCTCGCAGCACCCGCGAGAAGGGCCTCTGCTTCGCGTCTAAGCTCGTAGACCTGCGATCCGGCACTCGGGTCGCCTTTGCGCGCTTGAAGCGAACGTCGGACCAGCCAGGCCACTTTTACGCGATTTGTGCGGGACCTCCGCCACATGCGATCAGCCGCTGGCGTGCTGACGACCAGGGCCGCGAGCTCGCCGAACGCGGGAAACAGCTCGGCCAGTTCCACCGGCAGCGCGCTGTAGGCCTCGCGCAGCACCGCCGCCGCTTCGCGCCCGCAGGCCTCGAGCGCGCGGGAGATCAGCCGGGCTCGCGTCGCCGCCTCGAGCAACCTGCCGTCAGCCTCGCGCGGCACGGGCGTGTACGAGCCGCGTGCGCCACCGCCCATCTGCAGCTGGTGCACCATGCCGCCGAACGTGCTCTTGAGGCCCATTTCGCCGTCGGCCTCGGTGAAGAACCACCGCAAGTCGGCCTCGTCCTGCGGGCTTGGACGCAGGGACACCAGGTCGGTCATGCGCGCCATGCGCACCTCGCTGTCGGTCCAGATTTCGCGATCACGGCGCGTTGTCCTTCGGGTCCTTCTCGAGCCGGACCGTGAGCGGGTCTGCAACCTGGATCACCGCCAGCACGTCACGCACGCCGTCGAGGCTGTCAGAGACTTCGCGAAGCCCCTGCCCCAAGCGGTCCGCCAGCACCTCGGTCGCGCTGGTTTCCTCGCCGATTCCAGCCGCCTGTCGAACCGCGCGAGCCAACTCCCGGATGGCTTCGGCAATCAGTTTCGCTCCCTCGTCGGTCATGCGCTCTCCCTCGCTGGCGGAAGTGCCAGCAGCTCGTAGTCCTCGGCGTCGAGCTTGCCCGGTCCCCACGTGGACTGCTTCGCCACGCTGACCAGCTGCGCGACCTTCGCCGCGGTGAAGAACGCCTGCAGGCACAGGCTCGGATTGCGACTGCTCGCGTAGGGCTCGTCTCCGCCCTCGCACCACGCGATCCAGGCCTTGCTCAGCCACTCGCGCCCGTGGAGCGCCACGTGCTGCGCGTGCAGCTGGTTCAACCGCCCAGGATGCATCCCGGGATCTGCGTCGCCCCGGCACAGCGGGGAGTCCACTCGCCTGAGGCTCGCCCAGGCCCACCAGAGCTCAGCCTCGCTGGGCTGGTGGTCGAACTGCGCGGTCACGCCGCGCGTGTACGGCACGGGGTACGGCTGCATCGAGCGCTTCTCGCGCTTGCGCTTCGTGGGCTTCTGGGGGGCCGCGTCTTGCACGGTCAGGAGCGCCTGACCCTCGCGTGCCGGCGGCGGCGCGGCAACGCGCTCTGGCGCGTCAGCGCCAGCATCTTGTTCCTGATCCTGATACTGCTTCTGATACTGCTTCTGGCTTCGAAGGGCCTTCGAAGGGGCTTCGAAGGGCCTCGCCTCCGGACGGGGCATCGGGAGCGAGAACGAGTCCCAGTACCTTTCAACGAAGTTGCCGAAGAACTTGGAGTTTTTGTACTGGTCGACCAGGTCGACGACGAACTTTGCCCGGTTGTCTGAGGCCTTCATTCCGGCCCCGATCTGGATCCGGGCCATCTCCGGCACCCAAACCACCTCCGAATCGGGGTCGTAGAACGCGAAACCCTCACTTTCTACCCTTCGAAGGGCCTTCGAAGCCCCTTCGGCGGTAAGCCCGGTCTCGTGAAGGATCGTGGGCCACGGCAGGTAGTACAGCCCCACCATGTTGGCGGACGGACAGCTCACGAAGTAGATGGCCAGCACCTGGGCTTCGAGATCACCACGCAGAGCCTTGCCGGTGCTGCCCGTCCAGAACGCCGGCAGGAGCTTCCCGTACGTGCGCATCAGTTCTCGTCCTTTTCAGCGATCCGGCGGTCCGCGCCGGACACGCGAAGCGGCTGCTGCTCGGGCTTGCGGCGCTCTGCGAATTCCTTCACGCGCACGCGCCACTTTCCGAGGTCGCGGTCACGCTCGAACACGCCCTCGTCGAAGAGCAGCTGCTTGCCCTCGATGTACGCGCCGCGCGTGATCCCCAGGCCCTTCGCCAGGCCGGCCAGGAGCCCCTCGTCGTCCACCCAGGTCCCACGCACCTTGTAGAGCTCGTCGAAGATGGCGTCCGCGGCAGCGTTGCGCTCGGCCTTGGTGGCCTTCTTCGACTTCCTCGAGCTCGCGGCCTCGTTCACCTCGCGCGCGGTGACGTCGCAGAGCTCGACGAACTGGAACGCGCCGCCCTTGCCCACGCTGCTCTCGCGCTCTACGAGCTCGAAACGAATGGACCGCGGCCGCTGCGCGAGGTTGCCCTTCACGTAGGCCATGATCCGGCGATTCGGATCCGCGGGGTCCGGGCCCACCACGTACTCGGCCTTGGCCATGCCTGAGAAGGCGATGGAGCCGCTGCCGAGGTTGATGGCCGCGCCCTCGCCGCGCTTGTTCTGGTGGCGGATGGCGATGCACGCCAGGTCGAGCCGGGCCAGCGTGGCGCTCAGCACGCCCATCGCGGGGCGCACGTGCTGCTCGCTGTTGTAGTTGAGCTCGGGGTCGAGCAGCGTCACCAGGCCGTCGACGACGAGCAGCCCGATCGGCTTGCCGTTGGCCCTCTCACGCCTGACCATCGCCTCGAAGGCGTCGGCGCGGCTGGGGAAGGTGAGGAGCGAGCTGGGTCTCTTCGGATCCCAGCGCAGGTGGTCGACGCGCTCCATCACCACGCCGTGCCGCTCGAGGCGCGGGCCGATGTGCAGCGCCGGGTCCTCTTCGATGGTCACCCAGAGCACGTTCATCGGCTCGCGCGGGCCCGGCGACGGATCCCAGGGCACCGACTCGCCGCGCGTGACGCACCCGACGATCTCCGAGACCGCGGTGGTCTTGCCCTGGTCGGGCATTCCCTGGATGTTCACGTAGGCGCCGAACGGGATGTATCCGGACACCATCCACGAGATCGGCTTCAGCTCCACGTCGCGCGCGAAGTTCTGCAGCTCGAAGCCATCCGGCGCGGCCTCGTCAGGCTTAACGACGCGCAGCTGGCGCGGCTCGGCCGCGGGCTCGTTGAACGACCGCTTGATCCACTCGGGCTCGTCGAAGTCAGCCATTTGCCGCCCTCAAGAACTCGTGCACGCCCAATGTCACGCACGCGGC
>Ga0265338_10003885_pt1 | contig 20670 bp, 19 predicted proteins | sample 42126metaG_FD_193579 | JGI IMG/M metagenome (GOLD analysis project Ga0265338, IMG submission 193579) | Rhizosphere microbial communities from Carex aquatilis grown in University of Washington, Seatle, WA, United States - 4-21-26 metaG | ecosystem: Host-associated > Plants > Roots > Rhizosphere...
AAATCCATTGCCGCCGCGTTTTGAGCAAATCCACCGCCGGACTCCACAGCGGTTTGATGACCCATGGCAGGTAAAGCAGGCTCGTGAAAAACGCCGTGGCTTCGTTTGATACGCCGAGGTCGTTGTAGAGCATCACCGACACCGTGGCCACCAGCGCGTTCGGCAGGCCCTCGGCAAAATAGAGGCTCGGAATCCAAAGCCACGGGCCTTCGCCGCGCCGAAGTGTATCACGAAGCTGTTTCATCCGGCCAAATCTTTGCGTTCATCGTCATTTCGATTCACGCTACGGCCACGCAGGCGGGTGCGGGAGGTCGGTTGGGCGCCGGTCATTCGCCTTTGAGTAGCAGGCCGGGGCCGCGCGCGCAAAAATTTTCCGACTTGCACTTTGCGGGAACGATGATTGAGTCTAGGTGTGACCGGCGCGTTTCTCAATGCCTTGGGCGTTTTGTTTGGCGGATTGTTTGGGCTGGCGCTGCGTCAGCCGCTGTCCCTTCGCATCCAGATTTTCCTCCGCTCGGCGCTGGGGGCCTTCACGGTCTTCTCCGGCCTGTGCCTCGTCTGGGTGAGCATCAACGTGACATTTTTTTCCGCGCTGAAACAAATCTTCATCGCCCTGCTCGCGTTGACCGTCGGCAGCCTGCTCGGCAGGCTGTTCGGGCTGCAGAAAATTTCAAACCATCTGGGTCGCTACGCGGGCAATATCATTGCCGCCGGCCAAACCGGCGCCCTGCGCAGGGTGGGTGCCGGTTTCAGCGCCTCGGCCGTGCTTTTTTGCGCTGCGCCGCTGGGTTTGATCGGCGCGGTGGCCGATGGCTTGTCCAACTACTATTATCTGCTGGCGGTCAAAGCCATCATGGACGGGCTGGCCATGCTGGGTTTTGTAAAAAATTTCGGCTGGCCGACGGCCTTTTCGGCTTTTCCCGTGCTCCTCTTTCTTGGCGTCATCACCCGCGCGTGCCAGTTTTATGCAAAGCCGTGGCTGGCAACACATGGCTTGATTGATTCCGTCAATATTGTCGGCGGCCTGATCGCCTGCGCCGTGGCCTTGGTGATTTTCGAAGTTCGCCGGGTCGAACTGGCCAATTTTCTGCCGAGCCTGGCGATTGCGCCGCTGCTGACGTGGCTGTTCAGTCACTGAATCAGCCCGCGTTTGCGCAACATCGCTGCCATCGCCCGGTCCATCAGCACATCCGCCAGCGGCCGGGTGATCCCGTCCAATGCGGCGATGGCGGCCTGCAATTGTTTCAAATCACCCGCGCCGGCGCCCGGGTTTTCCGTTGCCAGGGCCGATTCAACCTCCCGCGCGGCGGCCTCGATTTGTCTGCGATAACCGGTTTCAATTTCATGGGCGCCATCCGCCAGCGCCTGGCGCGTGGCGGCGAGCGTTTCATTCGCGCGCAACTTCGCCTCAATCCAACGGCGCGCGGCCAGGTCCGTGAAGGCGTGTTCGACGGATTCCTCGACCATCTGCTGCACGGCCGCGTCATCCACGTCCACGGCGGATTTCATTTCGATGATTTTCTCCCGGCCGGTCCGGGTGTCGCGCGCCAGCACGTGGAGAATGCCGTTCGCATCAATTTCAAATTGCACGCCCACGCGCGGCACGCCGCGGGGCGCGGGCTCGAATTCGATCATGAACCGGCCCAGGCTCCAGTTGTCCTTTGCCCGCTCGCGTTCGCCCTGCAAGACATGGATGAGCATCTCGCGCTGGTGGTCCACCGCCGTGGTAAACAGCTCGCCCGCTTTCACGGGAATCGTGGAGTTGCGCGGGATGAGCACGTTCATCAGGCCGCCGAAGGTTTCGAGGCCGAGCGAGAGTGGCGTTACGTCGAGCAGCAAGACGTTTTTAAAACCACCGGCCAGAATTTCCGCCTGAATCGCCGCGCCCAACGCAACGGCTTCATCGGGGTTTTGTGACGTGTTCAACTGCGGGCCGGCGGCTTTGTGATGTTCCGTGCCCAGGCGGATGCCGCCGCGGGTTTCTTCAAACTCCGCGCAGGCGAACAGTTCGCTGACGAATTTGCGGACGAGCGGCATCCGCGTCTGGCCGCCGACGAGGATGACCTGGTCTAAATCCTTCGGCTCCACTTTTGCGTCCGCCAGCGCGCGCAGGCAATGCGGCCGGGTGCGGGCGATGAGGTCGCGGGTGAGGTTTTCGAGTTCGGCGCGCGTGAGCTGGCAGCTGAAGCTGAAATCCGGTGTCAGAAACGGCAGCGCGATTTCCACCCCGGCTTCCGCGGAAAGTCTGATTTTCGCCTGCTCGGCGGCCTCGCGGAGCCGTGAGAGCAAGGTGAGTTCATCAACGCAGGACAGGCTTCCAGCCGGTCTCCGGTTTTTTTCGGTTGAAGATGGAGGCAGGCGTGACGCCTCTCCTGCGAGATTGGGCCCGCCGGCGGCTTTGATTTTATCAATCAAAAATTCCACAATCCGTCTGTCCAAATCATCGCCGCCGAGCCGCGTGTTGCCGTTGGTCGCGAGCACCTGGAAAACGCCTTCGTTCAGTTCCAAAATCGAAAGGTCAAACGTGCCGCCGCCCAGATCATAAACGGCGATTTTCGACTTCTCCTTCAGTTTGTCCAGGCCATAGGCAAGCGCGGCGGCGGTCGGTTCGTTGATGATGCGTTCGACCGTGAAGCCGGCGAGTTCGCCGGCTCGCTTCGTCGCGTTGCGCTGCGCGTCGTTGAAATACGCGGGCACGGTAATGACGGCGCGCGTGACCGGGCCGCCGAAATAATTTTCCGCGACGCGCTTCATTTTTTTCAAAACCTCGGCGGAAATCTCCTCCGGCGTAAAATCCCGGCCATGAATCGGGACGGTCACCACGCCGGCGCCGCTGCCTTTGACCGGATAGGTTGCGACCATCTCCTCCTGTGAAATGTCCGCGCCGCGCCGGCCGATGAAGCGTTTGACGGAATAAACCGTTTCCGCCGGTTTGATGAGGCGCAGGCGATTCGCTTCGTGACCCACAATGGGCGCGCCATCCCGCGACGGGAAATGCACGACGGACGGCGTGAGCCGCTGGCCGTTCGCATCCGCGATGACCAGCGGAATGCCCGAATCCACCGTGGCGACGAGTGAATTCGTGGTGCCCAGGTCTATGCCGACGATTTTGTCCATGTTGGCGGGCGATATTTGAACCCTGAATGGGCCCGGTTGCACGAATTTTTCGCCGGCATATCATTTCGCTGGTTGGGAGAGTGCTTGCGTTCAATCCGGACTTTTCTTGAAATGGCGCCATGAACGCGAAATTTCTGGCTCTGGCGGCTTTCCTTTCCCTGGTCAATTCCGGAATTCAGCCGGCCAGGGCGGACGACATGACGGTGGCGATTCCGACAACGAACGCGCTCGTCATTCACGCGGATCAAGGCAAAGACATCATCAGCCGCAACATTTACGGCCAGTTCTCCGAGCATCTCGGTTATTGCATTTACGGCGGCGTGTGGGTGGGCACGCACAGCAGGATTCCCAACACGCGCGGCATCCGCAACGACGTTGTCACCGCCTTGAAAAAAATCCAGATCCCCGTCATCCGCTGGCCGGGCGGCTGTTTTGCGGATCAATACCACTGGATGGACGGCATCGGCCCGCGCGACCAGCGACCCAAAACAATCAATACGACTTGGGGCGGGGTCGTGGAAGACAACCAGTTCGGCACGCACGAGTTTCTGGATTTTTGCGACCAGCTCGGCGCCGCGCCCTATATCAGCGGCAACGTGGGCAGCGGCACCGTTGAAGAACTGGCGCAATGGATTGAATACCTGACCGCCAGCACCAATTCGATCATGAGCGATCTGCGCCGGAAAAATGGCCGCAACGAGCCGTGGAAAGTTCCGTTTGTGGGCATCGGCAACGAAAGCTGGGGCTGCGGCGGCCAGATGACGCCGGAATTTTACGCGGACAATTTCCGCCGTTACAACGAGTTCGTGAAGGATTATTCGGGCAACCGGATTTATCGCATTGCGTCCGGTGCGAACGGGGACGACACGAATTGGACGGAGGTGTTGATGCGCAACGTCGGCGAACGCATGAACGGCCTTTCCCTGCATTATTACACGTTGCCGACGGGTGACTGGAAACACAAAGGCTCGGCCATGGAATTCAACGAGGCGGAATGGTTTGCCACATTGGATGGCGCCTCGCGCATGGATGACCTCGTCACCCGGCATTCCGCCATCATGGACCGGTACGACCCGCGGAAAAGGATCGGCCTGGCGGTGGACGAATGGGGCACGTGGTACGACGTCGAGCCGGGCACGAACCCCGGATTTCTTTACCAGCAAAACACACTGCGCGACGCGCTCGTTGCCGGGGTTACCCTCAACATCTTCAACCGGCATTGCGACCGCGTGAAAATGGCCTGCATCGCCCAGCTCGCCAACGTGCTCCAGGCAATGGTCCTCACCGACCACGAAAAAATGACCGTCACCCCGAGCTATTGGGTGTTTGAAATGTACGCCGTCCACCACGACGCCAGACTGCTGCCCAGCGAACTGCAAAGCGCGGATTACAATTTCAATGGCCGGAAAATTCCCACGGTCAGCGTCTCGGCTTCGCGCGACCGGGCGGGCAGAGTTCACGTCACGTTGTGCAACCTGGATCCGAACCGGCCCGCCGAAGTCACCTGCGATTTGCAGGGGGCGAAGGCGCGGAAGCTTTCCGGGCGCGTCCTGACCGCGCCGGAAATGAACGCGCATAACACCTGCGACCGGCCGGACGAGGTGAAACCCGCCGGGTTCAACGCGTTCCAGGTGACGGACAATGGATTTGTCACCTCCCTGCCGCCAAAGTCGGTGGTTGTCTTGGAGGTGAATTGATTTATATTGTGGACCAGCGTTCCGTCTTTGGCGCGTTCCGCACGTTCCGGGCGTCGCGGCGGGGGCTTTGATTTAACAATGAACTGCATTGTCACCGCCGGGCCAACCTATGAACCGCTGGACGACGTGCGCCGGCTCACGAATTTTTCCACCGGGCGGCTGGGCACGGAGCTGGCCAATTTTCTGGTGGCGCGGGGTCATCAAGTGACCCTGCTGATCAGCGCCCAGGCCACGCACGCCGGCGAGCGCCGGACACAACGGGTCGAGGGGTTCACCACCACGGCCAATTTGCGGGAAAAGCTGCAGGCGTTGTCCGCGAAAAAAGTGAACGCGGTTTTCCACGCGGCGGCGGTCAGCGATTTTCGTTTTGGCCGGATTCAGCTGCAATCGCCGCACGGCAAGCTGACGGAAATCAAATCCAAAAAAATCCCCACGGCCGAAGGCACGTTGCTCGTGGAACTGGTGCCGACGCGGAAAATCATCACCGAACTGCGCGCCTGGTTTCCCTCGGCAAAACTGGTGGGTTGGAAGTTTGAAGCGGAGGGCAAACGCCCGGAGGCGATTCATGCCGCGGAACAACAACTCGCCAAATGTATCATCGATGCTTGTGTGGCGAACGGTCCGGCCTACGGCGAAGGTTTTGGTTTGATCACCCGCGGCCGGCATATGCATCTGGCGGACCCGCCGAAGCTGTTTGACGCGCTGGAAAAACTGATGCCGGCCTAGCCGGCGTTACACTTCAAAATTTTTCAATTGCCGCAGCCCCAATTTCAGCGGGAGCCAGCCGACGAAAAACGACAGGACCACGAAGGCGAGGATGCTCTCGATGACCCAGGCGGACCGGCTGTGCCAGCCCGTGGTGCCGAATCCCAGCAACAGCACGGATGCCAGGATGTAGACGGAACTCAACACAAAGCACAAGGTGCCGCCAAAGCCGCTGACAATTTTGTTTGGATTTGCCTCTTTCAAATTCGGATACAACACCCCCAGTCCCACCGCGAGGCCGTTGAGGGCAAAGGTCATCAGCGTGACCACCGCGCCAAAAAAAATCACGCGGTCCCAGGTCATTTTCAGCAGGTAACAGGAAAGCATGATGAGGCCGGAAGTCACGCCGAACGACATCACGCTCGCCAGCCAGAATTTGGTTTTGACCACCCGCGCCAGGCCCATGGGCGCCAGGCCGACAATCCAAAGCCGGCGGCCTTCCAGTGAAAATTGCGGGAACACAAACCGCGTCGTCACGGAAGCGAGGTTCAGCGCGCAAACGCCCAGATTCAGGTAGGCGATGAGATTGATCCAGAATTCGCTGCTCAACTGGTGGGTAAAGTTCCGGAGGTTGATGATATACACGCCCAGGAGACCAAATAACATCACGGACTGCCCCCACTGGGTGGTGTCGCGCCAGAACATCCGGATGTCCTTGATGGCCAGGGCGCGGCCATCGCGGCTGAGCCAGAAAAATGCCCCGGAAACTTTTTCCAGCCACCCGGGGGAATTGGGGAATTCACGCCGGATGCGGAATGGGCTCCACCCGGCGCCCGCCGGCGCCCGGCTTTGCACCGCCGAGGCCGTGTCGTAAAAAATCCGGCCAAATCGCGTGAAGGCCAGACTGCCGAAGAACAGCGTGTGGCTCAACAGCACCAGCGCGAAAAACGCCGCGCCGCGCAGGATGCCTTCCGCCCATTGCAACACGGCCGCCGACAACCAGTAGCTGGGCAGGAACGGAAACATGGTGAAGCGGGTTTTGGCGAGCAATTGATCGAGCGCCTCGAGCGTGCGCTCGCCGAGCAAGGCGTTGGTGGCCGGCTGCGCCTTCCACCAAAACGCCGCCAGCGCGAGCAAAACCAGGGCGGTCGTCACAATGGCAATCTGAAAACTTCGGCGATCCAGGAACCGCCCCACCAAAATTGCCAGCCACGCGCCGGCGACGCCCGGCAGCACAATGAACAGCGCAATCAGCAACGGTGTCACCACGTAAAAATGCCACGGCACGCCGCGCACGAGGCCAAACGCCGCCACCAATGGCGCGATCAAAAACAGAAACGCCCACGACGCCAGCAGCGTGGATTCGATGAATTTCCAGCGAAAAATGGTCTGGGTTGAAACCGGCAGGGTGAGCAGAAACGCGGTTTCGCGGTTGCGAAACAAATTGGTGTAGCTGATGACCAGATTGCTCAACAACAGCAACCCGAACAGAAAGGCAAACAGGATGTACATCAACCGCTCCGTCAATACCGCGCCCAAGCCCGGAAATCTCGCGACGAACCACAGCGCGTGATAGAACACCCAGAACGAAAGGACGAGATAGCCGGCGACGAACGACAGGATGACGCCCGTCAGCAAACGCGATTGTTCGCGCAAAGACAACAGCCGCCGCCAGCTTTGAAGCGCGTTGACCCGCAGCAACAGGAGCAGTGGCGCGGGGACCGATCGGCTCGGGTTTGCGTCCACGCGCTAATCGTAGCTTCAATTTACCCGCTTCGCAAGATGGTCGCTTTGCCGTTGAAGCAAAATTTTTCTGACGTTATCGTGCGGCCAATGTTGCCGCCGGAAACAAAAAGACCTCCCCTCGCTGCACCCGCTCGCGGGGACGAGGCGGCGCCGGCGTTGCGAAGGCCCGTGACGTCGCTTTGGGGTGTCGGCGCGGAGCGCGCGGCGCAACTCGCGCGGATCGAGGTTCACACGGTTGAGGATTTGCTGCTGCATCGCCCGCGGCGTTACGAAGACCGCCGGCACTTCCGTAAAATCGCCGCTTTGGCAAAGGATGAACCGGCCACCGCGCGCGGCGCGATCGTCGCGCTCGGCCTCAAACGTTTTCGCGGCGGCGGCAAATCGGTCTTTGAAATCATCCTCGACGACGGCACGGCGCGATTGCATTGCCGCTGGTGGAACCTGCCGTTCATGGAAAAGTATTTCGCGATGGGCGATGAGGTCTTCGTTTACGGGAAACTGAGCGAAACCAAACCGCGCGTCATGACTCATCCTGAAACCGAAGTCATTGAAGGTGGCGAGGAGGGTTTCATCCACATCAACCGGATTGCGCCCATATATCCGCTCACCGAAGGCCTGCCCCAACGCTGGTTGCGGGGGCTCATTTGGCGGGCGGTGGAACGGTTTGAATCGCAAATCGTCGAACCAATACCGGCGCTTGACCCCAAAATTTTTCCAACGCGCGCCAACGCCATTCGCATGACTCACTTTCCCGAGGAATTGACGGACGTGGAAATCGCCCGGCGGCGGCTGGCACTGGATGAATTTGTCGTGTTGCAGCGCGAAATACAGCTTCGCCGCCGGAATTTTGAGGCCAAATCACACGGGCTTCCGTGCGGCGGCAACAATCGCCTGATGAAACCGTTTCTGGCGCGGCTCGGCTTCAAGCTGACTCGTGCGCAGACCACCGTGCTCCGTGAAATCCGCGCCGGCCTGAGCGGTGCGCACCCCATGCGACGGCTGCTGCAAGGGGATGTCGGGTCGGGCAAAACCGTGGTGGCCGCCTGCACGGCGTTGATGGCGCTGGAGAGCGGCTTCAATGTGGCACTCATGGCGCCGACGGAAATTCTGGCGGAACAGCATTTCCGGAATTTTCAAAAGTGGTTTGAGCCGCTCAATATTCACATTCATCTGCAAACCGGCAGCCACAAGACCGTCGAGCGTCAAGCGTCAGGCGTCGAAAGCCAGCCGCGTTCTTTACCCTCGACTTTGTTTATCGGCACCCACGCCCTGTTTACATCGGGCCTTGATATTCCCAATCTCGGTCTTGTGATCATTGACGAACAGCACAAGTTCGGTGTGGCGCAGCGCGAGCAGCTGGTGCGGAAGGGAAATTACCCGCACCTGCTCGTGATGACGGCGACGCCAATTCCGCGCACGCTCGGCCTCACCCTTTATGGCGACCTCGACGTTTCGGTGATTGACGAATCGCCGGCCGGTCGCGGTCGCGTGAAAACGTTTGTGCGGGCGGCGGACAAATTGCCGAAGGTCTGGGAGTTCATCCGCGAAAAAATTGCCGGGGGCCGGCAGGTTTATGTGGTTTATCCACGCGTTGAGGAGCAGGACACGGCCGGCGACGTCAAGGCGGTGACCCGGGAGTTTGAAAATGTCCGGCGGAGGCTGGCGCCATTTGGCGTCGGTTTGCTGCACGGCCGGCTCCGCAGCGCGGAAAAGGAAAAGGTGATGGCGGCGTTTCGGGCAAACCAAATCCAGGCGCTGGTGGCGACGGCATTGATCGAAGTGGGCGTGGACGTGCCGAACGCGACCGTCATGCTCATCGAGAACGCGGAGCGATTCGGGCTGGCACAATTGCATCAGTTGCGCGGACGCATCGGTCGCGGCGCGCACGAGAGCCAGTGCATCCTGGTTTCCGATGCAAAACCCGGGGCGGCGCGCGAACGGCTCAAGGTGCTGGAAGAAACGACGGATGGTTTTCGCATTGCCGAGACGGATTTGAAGTTGCGCGGGCCGGGCGAACTGCTGGGCCGGCAGCAGAGCGGCCTGCCGTATTTCCGCTTCGGCAATCTGGTGGAGGATATGGACTTGATCCGCCAGGCGCGGGAATTGGCGGCCCAAATCCCGGCTGATTCCGGTGAAAAAAAATGAAGATTGTACTTGCAGCCCGGAAGGATTTTCGAGTACTTGAGCCGCGTATGAAAAAATTAGTCTACCTCGTTGCGGCGTTCAGCTTGCTTTCCATCGGGTTGCTGACCGGCTGTCAGAAACAATCGGAAGAGTCCTCCACGCCTTCCGCGCCTTCCACGAACGCGCCGGAAATGCCTTCCACGAACGCGCCTTCCACGAACGCGCCCGCGCAATAATAGCGTGGTGCGGTCTGTCGCGTGTGGCGCGGCGGAAGGGGTTTGATTTTCAGCGCCAATGCGAAGCCCGCGATTGGCGCTGGGAAATTTTGCGGCTCGGATTAATTTGCCGCCATGAGAGCTTTATTAATGATTTCTGCGGCTGCCGGGGTGCTGCTGGCTGGCTGTGGCAAAAGTTCCAGTCCAGCCAGTCCATCCCCAACCAACAGCGCGGCAACCAACTTTGCCAGCGGCAACCCGCTTACGGCGGTGCCGGATTACCTCGGCGTGGTTGGAAACGCGCAAAAACACGCAATCAAACAGATAGATTTGTCGTACCTCCATGAGGCCATCGAACAGTTCAACGTGGCGGAGGGCCGTTATCCCAAAGACCTCAAGGAACTGATGCCAAACTATATCGGCAAAATTCCGGACGCGCCCTACGGTTCAAAAATCATATACGATTCGAACGCGGGCACCGTGAACGTGGTGCAACAATAGACGGGACCCTCTTTTTAAAAATTCAAACCGGACGGTGCGTGGCCTTCCGGTTTTTGTGTTTTTAACTCGCCAAATCGCGTTCCGACAGGCAAACCGTGGGCCTTGATTTTTGATTCATGACCGAACAAATCATCATTCTCGATTTCGGATCGCAATACACGCAGGTCATCGCGCGCCGCATTCGCGAATGCAACGTGTATTCGCAAATTCTGCGTTACGACACGCCGGCGCGCGAACTTGCAAAACTCAAACCCCGCGGCCTCATTCTTTCCGGCGGCCCCGCCAGCGTCTATGCGAACGCCGCGCCGCTGCCCGACCGGAAGATTTTCGGGCTGGGCGTGCCGGTGCTGGGCATCTGCTACGGCGTGCAACTATTCGCCCAGTTTCTCGGCGGCAAGGTCGAGAAAGGCCGGAAACGTGAGTACGGCAAGGGTACGCTCACCGTGAAGGATGCAGCGTGCGTGCTCTTTCGCGGCCTGCCGCGGCGCCTCCAGGTCTGGAATTCCCACGGTGACAAACTCACGAAACTGCCGCGCGGCTTCAAATCCGTCGCGACCACGGAGAATTCGCCTTATGCGGCCATCGAACATCGCGCCCGGAAATTTTTTGGCGTCCAATTTCATCCCGAAGTCGCGCACACCCCGCGCGGCCGGGAGATTCTCGCCAACTTCGTCCATGGCGTTTGCGGCTGCGGCCGGAACTGGACCATGCACAGTTACATCGAACAGGCGGTGCGGGAGATCCGCGCCCAGGTGGGCAATGAGCGCGTGGTCCTCGGCTTGAGCGGCGGCGTGGACTCGAGTGTTGCGGCGGCGCTTCTCCACAAGGCCATCGGCGACCGGCTCACCTGCATTTTCGTCAACAATGGCGTGTTGCGCGGGCGCGAGGCGGAAGTCGTGCGTGAAGTTTTTGTGCGGCATTTCAAGATCAAACTGCAATACGAAAACACCTCGAAATTATTTTTGCAAAGGCTCAAGGGCGTGACCGATCCGGAGCGCAAACGGAAAATCATCGGCCGGACATTCATCGAGGTGTTCAGCGCGGCGACGAAACGCGCCGGCCGGGCAAAATTTCTCGCGCAAGGCACGCTTTACCCCGACGTGATCGAGTCGGTGCCCATCGCCGGCAATCCCGCCGCGATGATCAAGAGCCATCACAACGTCGGCGGCCTGCCAAAGAAGATGAAGTTCCAGCTGGTGGAGCCGCTGAAATATTTGTTCAAGGATGAAGTCCGCCGGCTGGGACTTGAACTGGGTCTGCCGCGGGAAATTGTCCTGCGCCAGCCGTTCCCCGGTCCGGGACTGGCGGTTCGTATTCTTGGCGAAGTGACGCCGGAGCGGCTGGGAATTTTGCGCAACGCCGACACCATCGTGGTCAACGAAATGAAAAGCAGCGGCTGGTATTACAAAATCTGGCAGAGTTTTGCCGTGCTGCTGCCGGTGCGCAGTGTTGGCGTGATGGGCGACGAGCGGACTTACGATTATACCATCGCCATTCGCGCCGTCGAATCGCAGGATGGCATGACGGCCGACTGGGTCAAGCTGCCGTATGCCTTGCTGGAAAAACTCGCCAGCCGCATCATCAACGAGGTCAAGGGCGTCAACCGTTGCGTGTTCGACATCACCAGCAAACCGCCGGGGACGATTGAGTGGGAGTGATTCGGGATTTTTTTTGTTGGTTTCAACCTGGCCCGGGGCTAATCTGAACGCGTCATCGACCCGCTACGAATTATGGACATCATTTTTGATTGCCCCAACTGCCAGCAGGAACTGGTTGTGGACAGTACTGGCGCGGGCACGGAGATCGACTGTCCGTCGTGCGGTGACACCATCACCATTCCGCGGCAATCCACAAAGCCCGCGCATGAATCGGCACCGGCAGCCGGGGGGCAGCCCATCAATCCCATCGCCGCGTCCGCCGCCGCCAAGGTGGAAAAGCATCTCAAGGTGCCGGTGCGCGACAAACCCAGCGAACTGCTGATTAAAGCGTCCGCGGTGCCGTTGGCCGCGGTGGCCAAGGGCGCTGACAAAAGAATTCGCATTCACACGATTCGCCATGCGACGTGCGTCGAATCCGGGCACGACCGGTTTGATGAAAAGGTTACGGAATTTCTAAATGAAGTCGGCGAGGCCAATCTGATCAGCGTGCACACGATCAATTACACGTTTCTCGACATCGGCACACAAAAAATACTGACGGATTTCGGGATGTTGATTATTTACCGGGGATAACTCCGCTTGGGCCCGCCTTGACTTGCCGATTTTGGATGGATAGTGTCGCCGTATGAATCGCCGGTTTGTTCTCCTGTTTGTCATGGCTGCGGGCGTGATGTTGTTTCCATTTCGCTCGCCGGCGCCGCTGATTTATACGCCGGGCGAAGGGTGGTATTACGAACCATTCGGCGGAATCGCCGGCTGGCAGCGCACCCGCGCCAAAGATCAACTGGACGTGGCGCAGCAGGCGTTCAATGGCCATGATTACAGTCTCGCGTTCCGGGCGGCACATCGCGTTGTCCGGATGTGGCCGCTTTCAGATTACGCGGCGCAGGCGCAATACCTCGTCGGCCGTTGCCTTGAAACGATGAGCCGGGATGAAATGGCTTTCAACGCCTATCAGGTCATCATCGAGCAGTATCCCAAAAGCGCGGAATACGAGGATGTGCTTTGGCGTCAATACGCAATTGCCGGCCGTTTTCTCGATGGCGAGTGGCCCAAACTTTGGGGTTACATTCCCTATCCCCCTTCAATGGATCAACCGGCGGGCATGTTCGACAAAATTGTAAAAAACGGCCCTTACAGCGATGCCGCTCCGCACGCGCAATTGCGCATTGGCGCCGCGCGGGAGAAGCAGAAAGATTATCCCGCGGCGGTGAAAGCCTACGAAGTCGCCGCGGATCGCTATCAAGACCAGCCGGCGATTGTCGCCGACGCGCTGTATCGGGAGGGCATTTCGTATGCGAAACAGGCGGCCACGGCCGAGTATGATCAAAATACCGCCGCCCAGGCCATTGCGGCGTTTACCGATTTCATCACGCTTTATCCCGACGATCGGCGCGCTCCCCACGCGCAAAGAATCGTCGCCGCGCTTAAATCCCAGCAGGTGCAGGGCAATTTTGAAATCGCCCGGTTTTACGAACGAAGCAGGAAATGGAATGGCGCGGTGATTTATTACAATGAAGTGCTGCAACTGGATCCCAACTCACGTTATGCCGCGCTGGCGCGGCAGCGCATCGATGCCCTCAAGCCGCGCCTGCAAGCGGCCGTCAATTGAGATGCGTTCGCGCCGGTTCCTGGCTGCCTCCGTGCTGGCTTTGTTATTGGCCGGCTGCGCGGGCTATCACCTGGGCCCGGTCAATGGCGCGGTTGCCGGTGAAAAATCCATCGAAGTGCTGCCCTTCAATAATCAAACCCTTCAGCCGCGGCTGGGTGACGCACTGACACAGGCGTTGCGTGAACAGTTGCAAACCGACGGCACTTATCATCTCGCCGGTCACGGCCCCGGCGACATCGTCGTGACCGGTGTCATCACACACTACGACCGCGAGGGTCTGAGCTTTTTAAGCGCCGACGTTGCCACGCCTCAGGATTACCGCGTGGATATTACCGCGCACATCACGGCGCGCGAACGCGCCACGGGCAGGGTGTTGCTCAGCAAAGACGTGCACGGCGACACCCTGGTTCGTGTCGGCAGCGATCTGGCGGATACAGAACGGCAGGCGCTTCCATTGCTCGCGCAGGACCTGGCGCGAAACATCGCCGAACTTTTGACTGAAGGAACGTGGTAAAAAAACGTTGGATTAATAAAAAGAACCTGTATTCTTCGCCCTGTTTCACCGGAAACAAAAAATCATGAATTCTGATAGTTCTATGAAAACACACATTGCTAAAATCACAGTCTTAAGCCTGCTTGCAGCCGCCATGGTGACCGTGCCTGTCTTGGTTCACGCCCAGGATGCGAAAACCAATGCGACATCGTCGAATCAAACCACCCCTCCCAACCATAAAATCCACAGCGGCATTCCGTTTCGTGGCAAACTGAACGCGGTAGACACGAAAGCCATGACACTGACGGTTGGCAACCGCACCTTCCAGGTCACCGCCGACACGAAGATTTTCAATAATGGCGCGCCGGCAGCCTTGTCGGACGGCGTGGTGGGCGGACCGGTGCGGGGTGCTTATAAAAAGACCGAAGCCGGCAAGCTGGAAGCCCTGAGCGTGCATTTCGGCGTCAAGGGCGCTGAAAAGCAAAAGACGGAAGGCTCAACCGGAAATTAATTCTCCCGAATCCGGCAGGATTCTGGCGGGCGGCAACGCCCGCCTTTTTCATTACCGTTTCCACCAACTGGTAAGGCTCTTGGCTTTTTGTGGCGTCCCTTGGTACTGCTTGACGAGCAACTGGCTGCGGGACGCTTCCAGCGCCATGCGAAATTCATCATAACTTAAAAACCGGTTCGCCGGATTCTTGGCCAGCGACCGGGTCAGCGCATCGCTCGTGGGCTGCGTGATTTCGGGCACCACCAGATTGGGCGGCGTCAGCGCGGTTTGCACCTGGGCGATGATGACTTCCTCGGCCGTCGGCGCGTCAAACGGCACGTGCCCGGTCAGCGCGTGGTAAAGCGTCGCGCCGAGGCTGTACATGTCGGACAGAAAGGTTTCGGGCTCGCGTTTGATTTTTTCCGGCGCGACATAATACGGCGTGCCCCAGGTCACGTCGTCTGATTCCTGTTCCTCGTCGGTTTTTTGCGCCAGACCGAAGTCCACCAGTTTCGGTTCGTGATCCGCGTTGAACAAAATGTTGCCCGGCTTGATGTCGCGGTGGAGCAAATCGTATTTGAGCGCCATGTCGAGCGCGGAGGCGATTTTGATGCCGATGTCGAGCACGTCGAGTTCCGGCAGCACGCGTAATTTTTCGATGCGTGCGTCCAGGCTGCCCCGGTCGGCCAGTTCCATGACCAGGTAACTCTGGCCTTCCGCCTCATCGAACGTGTAGATGTGAACGATGTTGGTATGATTGAGCCGGGCGCAGGCGCGGGCCTCCCGGTAGAAGCTTTCCAGCGCTTTGGGATCTTCGAGCAGCTCCTTCTTCATCAGTTTCACCGCCACCAGGCGTTCCAGCGTCGTGTCCCAGGCGCGATAGACGTTGCCCATGCCGCCGGAACCAATGATGCTGCGCAGTTCGAACTGCCGCAACTGCATCGGCATCATGATCGGGTGCCCGCACTTGTTGCAGGGCACCGTGCCGAGCGATGGCAAATCGCCGGGAATGAAAACCTTCGTTTCACACCAGCTGCAGGTGACCATGCGCAGGGGTTTGTCGCTCATGCTGGAAGCCAATTTACCACCACTCTGCCGGCCGACAAGCTTTGAGAAGCAGGATTTGCCGGGCAAAAAACTCTTTGACAAACGTCCCTAAATGGTGTTTCTTTCCGCCGTTGAAAATGAAAACCACGTTTGCTCCAACACTGAAGCATGTGCCGGCCAGGGACTCCATGTCCATTTGGCAGCGTAATTGCTTTGGTATTGGCATCGTGGGAATGAAACGGTAAGAGCAGCAACAGATTTTTCAAGAAACCCGCGATTGCCAGTCAATCGCGGGTTTTCTGTTTGCTGGCCCAAAACCAAAAAACCAACAACGAAAGGCAGAACATGAACAAAAATCAAACACGGGTGGCGACCAGGTTCGTTCCCGAAACACGGTTCGAATTGCAGCCGGGGCCGCCGGCGCCATTCCGGGCCACGCGGGAAACCGAGTTCGAGCGGCTCAAAAAACAGCTGCTCACGTTGCAGTTGGCCGGGCTGGCCAAACCGGAGTTGAACGCTCCCCTGCGGCGCGCGGCCAACGAGGCGGCGGCATTGGCATGGGTGACACTTTACCCGTTGCTGGTGTTTCCGGCGTTGTTCGAGGAAAAAACCGCGGCGGCGGTGCGTCAGACTGAACGTCAGGCGCGCATCTATGAAAACAGCCGCGAACTGCTCGGCGTATGAAATCGCGCCAACTTGAGGTGGGGCATGGGTGCGCGGGCAGCCGCTGGCACGGGCGTTCCCGTCCCGCAATGCGGGACGCGCGTGCCAACGGTTGCCCGGCGCACCCTTTTGTTTTGTGGGGAAACTGAACGGGCAGGAACACCGCGCGGCTCACATCCGAAACCGCGGGTGAGCCAGACGGCTGTTCCTGCCTTTCAAGTCAGGTTTCCTCGACGCGCTGAATCCGGGCGCCGAGTTTCCGCAGCTTCACATCCATCCGTTCGTAGCCGCGATCCAGATGGTAAATGCGGTTCACCTGCGTAGTGCCTTTGGCCGCCAGCCCCGCAATCACCAGCGCTGCCGAGGCGCGCAAATCGCTCGCCATCACCGGCGCGCCGCTCAAGGGCCGGCCACCCTTCACGATGGCGCTCGGCCCCTCGATTTCAATGTCCGCGCCGAGCCGCGCCAGCTCGCTCACGTGCATGAAGCGCGATTCAAAAATCCGTTCCGTGATGATGCTGATGCCCGGCGCCAGCGCCAGCAGCGACATCATCTGCGCCTGCACATCCGTCGGGAAACCCGTGTACGGCAGGGTCGTGACATCCACCGCCCGGAGCCGGCCGCGGCGGCGCGCGCGCAAATTCTCACCACGCCGTTCGATCGCCACGCCCGCTTCGTCCAGCTTGTCAATCACGGCGCGCAAATGATCCGCCCGCGCGCCTTTGAGGGTCACTTCGCCGTTCGTCGCGCCGGCGGCGATGGCAAAAGTGGCCGCCTCAATCCGGTCGGGAATGACTTCATGCTCCGCGCCGTGCAGATGTTCAACGCCGGTAATGGTGATGGTCGGGCTGCCCGCGCCCGAAATTTTCGCGCCCATGGCCTTTAGAAAATTCGCCAGGTCCACCACCTCCGGTTCGCACGCCGCGCTTTCGATGACCGTCACGCCTTCGGCCAGCGTCGCGGCCATCATCACATTGGCCGTGCCCAGCACCGTTGACCCCGCGCGCCCGCCCAGGAATGTCGGTGCGCCGGCCAGATGCTTCGCGGTGGCATCAATATAACCGCGTTCGATTTCAACCTTTGCGCCGAGCGCCGCAAAACCCTTCAAATGCAGATTGATGGGCCGGGCGCCAATGATGCAGCCGCCCGGCAGCGACACCCGCGCCTTCTTCAACCGCCCCAGCAACGGCCCCATGATGCAAATCGAGCCGCGCATTTTGCGGACGAGTTCATAATCCGCGTAGCCGCGAATTTTTCGCGCGCGCACCGTCAAGGTGCCGCGTTCGAATTTCGTCTCCGCGCCGAGCGATTCAAGAATCCGCGCCATGAACCGGGTGTCGCTCAACTGCGGCACGCGCCGGATGACACAGGGTTCGCCGGTCAGCAACGCCGCCGCCATGATGGGCAGCGCGGCGTTCTTGCTGCCGCTGATGGTCACTTCCCCGTGCAACGGCACGCCGCCTTTGATTAAAAAACTTTCCATGTGAATTTATTCAACCACGGATTAACACGGATGGACACGGATAAAAAACGATGACCGAAACCCCGTGTAAAAATCCGTGTTTATCCGTGTTCATCTGTGGTTAAAATCTTCTTCAGCGTCGCGCAATCAAAATTCTGGCGCGATGAGAGTAGTCTTCCTTCACCGCTTCGACAATCCACTTTTCAGTTTCACAAACCTTCCGGATCGCCTCCGCCTGGCCGTCGCCGAATTCCAGCATGATTTTGCCATCCGGTTTCAAAAACGGTTTCGCTTGCGCCGACAACATTCGATAAAAATCCAGTCCGTCCGCGCCGCCGTCCAGCGCCGCGCGCGGATCGAAATCGCGTACTTCCGGCTGGAGCGTGGAGATTTCGGCGGACGGAATGTAGGGCGGGTTGCTGATAATCAGATCGAAAGAACGCGTTCGGCGTGGCCATGCGTCCGTATTTTCAAACTCGCGGGCGGGCCGCCCGCGCTCCCATGTTTCAGTCACGCCCGCAAATCCATCAGCGGGCAAAAATTCAATTCGTTCCGAAACATGGTGCCGCGCCGCATTTTCGCCGGCCAGCGCGAGCGCCTCCGCCGAGATGTCCGTCGCCGTGATTCTTGCATTTGGACATTTCACCGCCAGGGCGATGGCGATGCAGCCGGTGCCGGTGCCGAAATCCAAAGCCAGGAGGGCCGAGCTTTGCGAGTCCCTGAATTCCGCTTTGTCGGTTGAGTTTGGGGCTCGTGTAACTCGCCCCTCCGAAATTTTATTCAAAAATTGCCAGCCCGCTTCCGCGAGCAATTCCGTTTCCGGTCGGGGCACGAGCGCGTGGCGGTTTACGGCCATTTCCAGGCCGCAGAATGAAGTCGAGCCGGTGATGTGTTGCAGCGGTTCGCGCCGGCCGCGGCGTTTCACGAATTCACGCAGGGCGTCGGTTTCCGCCGGTTTGAGCGCGCGCTCAAAGTTCAAATACAAACTCATGCGGGGCAGGTTAAGCAGATGCGCGAGCAGGAGTTCGGTCTGCAGCCGCGGGGATTCGACGCCTTTTTTTGCCAGAAAATCCGCACTCTTCTGAATCGCTTCCAGAACGGTCACGCGCCAGCATAGACTGAAACGATGCGCTTGAACAAGAGGGGCGCGCGAACCAAAATCAAGGCATGAACGCGCGAATGAGTTTCTGGTTTGCCGCGGCCGGGCTCGGTTGCCTGGTCGCGGCCAGTTGCGCGGACAACGTCAAAACCGCAAAGGAGCCGGCCATGAACATTCAGATCACCAGCCCCGCGTTTGCCGCGGGCCAGCCCATTCCCGAAAAATATACATGCGACGGCCTGGATGTGTCGCCGCCTCTGCAATGGACGAACGCGCCCGCCGGCACCAAAAGCTTTGCGCTCATCGCCGATGATCCGGACGCGCCGATGGGCACGTGGGTGCATTGGGTGCTTTACAATCTGCCGGCCGGCACGACGTCGCTGGCTGAAAATTCGCCCAAGCTGCCGGAACTTCCCGGCGGCGTGAAACAGGGCGTCAACGATTTCCGCCAGATCGGTTACGGGGGGCCGTGTCCGCCCCACGGCAAACCGCATCGCTACTGCTTCAAACTCTGCGCGCTGGACATGCCGCTCGATCTCCCATCCGGCGCGACGAAAGCGGATTTGCTCAAGGCAATGACCGGCCATGTTCTCGCCGAGGGGCAGTTGATGGGAACGTATCAGAGGCGGTAAAAACAAGGGAAAAACTTTCGCGCAGACGAAATGTTGTCCGCGGCGCGCGGGATGAATCAATCACGGTTGACATTGGTGTGTAACTTTCCAAAGTCCCGTTCCGTCAAGTACGACACCATGAATACAAAACACCTGAAAACAGCCGCAAAATCAGCGGTTTTAGTCACCATTTTGGCCTGTGGCGTGAATCTTCGCGCGGCCACCGCGTCAGCGCCGCAACCGTTAAGTGACGGCGTCACCGGCCAAAATCCATTCCAAACCGTGGCAATGGGCAACTTTTCGGAAGCCAGGACGTTGACCAGCGCCTATCTCATCCTGGCCACCGGCGATCATGATTACAAAGGTCATCGCGTGAAGGCCATGCACCAGATTGAGGCGGCCGGCAAGTTGCTGGGCATGAATCTCCGCGGCGATGCCAGAGACCGGCAGCCGCAGGTCCTCTCGGACGACAAACTGCGCGAGGCCCGGGGACTGCTTGAAACCGTCCTGGGTGCGGCCGAAGTCAAATCCCAGCCGCGCATCAGCAAGCACATCGCCGAAGCCATCAGTCAAATCAACGTGGCCCTGAGCATTCGTTGACGGGGACCGCGGTCATTTCCACCGCCGGATTTTCTGCAAAGTTGGCGCAACCCGTTTGCGCCAGCTTTTTCATTGGTTGACGGAAAAATTTCCCAAACCGCGCACGATTCAAGGCGACACGACGCGATAAAAGCGTGCGCGATAATTGGTGGCGGAGTGGTCGGTGAATGAGAACAGCGAATTGGTGGCGGTGAAATTGGTCAGGTCGGTCCATCCAATGGGAGCGACCAGATTGGTGGCGGCCTGGATGCGGTAGCTGAAATTGGTCTGGAGCGTGAGGGCGAAAGCAAAACCATTGGTGCGCGACTGGTACGGCCCGGTGAATTGCGCTGCCGGCCCGTTGATGGCGAGCAGGCCGGCGCTGAATTCGCTGGTGTCGCCGCCGGCCGACGTCGCGGTCGCGGTGAAATATTGTCCGGCATAATTTCCAGTATAGTTTGTCAGCGCGAACGTGGCGTTGCCGGAGCCGTCGGTGGTCGTGCTGACGGTGCCGGCGTAAAACCCGCCCTGGCTGGGGTTGGCAGGAGGGTTGCGATAGATATCAATGAGGAAAGCGCCATTGGTCAGACTATGTAATGTGCCGGAAACAACCGTGCTGGTCGCGTAGACAGCGGCGTTGGTGATGACCGGGGAACTTTGTTGGTCATTGCCGTTGTCAAGCAGATGAATGCCCAAGCCGCCATTGCCAAAGATGGAATTGCCGCGGACGGCAATTCCCGCGGTATTGGTGTCACTGACCCGGACGCCGTCGTTATTATTGAAGGCAATCTGGTTGCCGCTGCCGGAGCCGTCAGGTTTGAGGCCGATGATATTGTTGGAGGCGCCGCCGA
>Ga0265338_10003886_pt1 | contig 20664 bp, 23 predicted proteins | sample 42126metaG_FD_193579 | JGI IMG/M metagenome (GOLD analysis project Ga0265338, IMG submission 193579) | Rhizosphere microbial communities from Carex aquatilis grown in University of Washington, Seatle, WA, United States - 4-21-26 metaG | ecosystem: Host-associated > Plants > Roots > Rhizosphere...
CAGCGCTGCCGGAAGGTTGTCGATGCAATAGAAGTCCAGGTCCTCGAGCATGTGCAGTGCCACGCTCTTACCCGAGCCCGATAGTCCGCTCAGAAAGATCAGGCGCATTGCAAACGCCCCGGGGCGAAACCCGCCTCGGCGATCAATCCCCGAAGCCGCGTCGCCCGGGACTCGGGCGACGCCGGCCTGCAGACCGCGCTACAGGCGTACGCTTTTCTGGGCTTCCAGCGCATGGTGGTCGGTCAGCTTTTCCTTGTGCTTGCGTACCCGTCGTTCGAGCTTGTCGGCCAGCGCGTCGATGGCGGCATACATATCGCCTTCGCTGGCGAGTGCATGGATGGTTTCGCCGCGGACACGCAGCGTGGCTTCGGCCTTGTGCATGAGCTTCTCTACCGTCAACACGCAATGCGTGTCGATGACGTGATCGAAGTGTCGGACGATGCGGTCGAGCTTCTTCTCGACGTAGCTGCGCATGGATGCCGTGATCTCGACATGATGACCGGTGACGCTCAATTGCATGACCTCGTCTCCTTTGCTATGGCACTTGGTGCTATCTCACTTGCCGTTGACCCGCCTGCGTTCGTTGGACGGAGCGAGCCCCATCGTTTCGCGATATTTGGCAACCGTGCGCCGCGCAACCGGAATTCCCTCGCCGGAGAGAATCTCGGCAATGCGGCTGTCGCTCAGTGGCGCGGACGAATCCTCCTCGCGGATGAGCTTGCGAATCTTGGCGCGAATGGCGGTCGAGGAGGTGCCCGATCCATTGTTGCCTTCCACCTGGCTCGAAAAGAAATAGCGCAGCTCGAACACGCCGCGCGGCGTGTGCATGTACTTGCCGGAGGTGACGCGCGAGACGGTTGATTCGTGCATGCCGATGGCCTCGGCGATATCGCGCAGGATCATGGGGCGCATGTGCTCTTCGCCGTGATCCAGGAACTCGGCCTGACGTTCGACGATCGAGCGGGCGACCTTGGTCAAGGTGTCGTTGCGGATCTCCAGGCTCTTGAGCAGCCAGCGCGCTTCCTGCAGCTGCGTGCGCATGCTGGCATGGCTGCTGCTGCGGCCGATGAGGCTGGCGTAGCCCTGATTGAGCCGCACGCGCGGCAGCGTGGCCGCATTGATCTCGACCGACCAGCCGCGTGGCGTACGCCGCACGAAGACGTCGGGAACCACATATTCGGGTGCGCTGCCGCTCAGGATCGTTCCCGGCCGCGGATGGCAGGCCCGCACCAGCGCCACGGCCATGGCGAGCTCCTCATCCGAGGCGCGCAGTTCCCGCCGCAGCGCCGTCAGCTCCCGCTCGGCCAGCAGTTCCAGGTGGTGGCGCGCGATCGACTTGGCGGTGGCCAGGCCGGGCGTGGCCGCGCCCAGCTGCTCGAGCTGCAGCAGCAGGCATTCGCTGACCGAGCGCGCACCCACGCCGGCGGGGTCGAGCATCTGCACGATGCTGAGCATCCGCTCGACTTCATCGGCACTTGGATCGAATTCCGGCTTGAGGCTCGCACCGATGACATCCAGCGGTTCGCAAAGGTAGCCGTCGTCGTTGATGGCATCGATGATCGCGCGGCCGATTGCGAGCTCGCGTGGTTCCAGGCGCACGAGCTCGAGCTGCCAGAGCAGGTGATCGCGCAGCGACTGGCCCGAGGAATCGGCAAATTCCTGCTGTCGGTCATCATCGCCGCCGCTCCAGGGGTTCTCCGCGGGGCCCACCGAACGGTCGCTCCAGCCATCGTCCACGACCTCAACCGGGGGTTCTTCGGGCGTCGCGGCGGTTTCCGGTGCAGTCTCGGAGGTGGACAGCTGCTCATAGGTGCCGCTTTCGGTGTCATCGTCCTGCTCGAGCATGACGTTGGACTCGAGCAGCTCGCGGATATGCGCCTGCAGCTCGATGGTCGGCAATTGCAGCAGGCGGATAGCCTGTTGCAACTGCGGCGTCATCGTCAGCTGCTGGCCTAGCCGTAGCTGCAGGGAGGGCTTAAGCATGAAACGTGCCTAGGAGGCCGCAGTCGGGCGCCGCGAGGGACGCCGTATCAAACGTAAGGCTATGAACAGTAAGGATAAACAGGGCCGCTCCGATCGATTACAGGCGGAAAGACTGGCCCAAGTACACCTCACGGACTTGTGGGTTGGCAAGGACTTGCTCCGCGGACCCCGAAGCTATCACCACGCCGCGGTCGACGATGTAGGCGCGCGCGCAGACACCGAGGGTTTCACGGACATTATGGTCGGTAATGAGCACCCCGATCCCGCGCGCCGCCAGCTCGCGGATGATGCGCTGGATGTCCAGCACCGACAGCGGGTCGACGCCCGCGAAAGGCTCATCGAGCAGGATGAAGCGCGGCTCGGCGGCCAGCGCACGCGCGATCTCGACGCGCCGGCGTTCGCCGCCGGACAGCGATATGCCGCGGGTGTTGCGCACATGAGCGATGCGCAGTTCGTCCAGCAGTTCCTCGAGCCGCTGTTCGCGATCGGCCCGGTCGAGTTCGGCGCGCAGCTCCAGGATCGCCATCACGTTGTCAGCCACCGACAGCTTGCGGAACACGGACGCTTCCTGCGGCAGGTAGCCGATGCCAAGGCGCGCCCGCTGATCGATGCTCAGCGGGGTGAGGTCACGATCATCCAGCAGGATCGAACCGCCATCGGCGGGTACCAGTCCGACGATCATGTAGAAGGCGGTGGTCTTGCCGGCGCCGTTGGGTCCGAGCAGTCCCACGACCTCTCCGGTATGGATCTCGAGCGAGAGATCGCGCACGACGGTTCGCGAGCGATAATCCTTGCGCAGCGAGCGCGCCGCCAGCACCGTCACTGCCGCTTACCCGGGGCGCACTGGCTGGGATTGCCGGCGCGGATGGTGCCGTGGACGCGCGCATTGTCGCCGGGCGCGCTGTCGGCGCGGACGCGCTGCGAGATGAGGTCATAGGAAATGTGTTCGCTGGTGATCTCGTTGCAGCCGTCGGACAGCCACCCGTCGCCATGCAACTGCACGTCGTTATGTGCGACATCGAAATCGATGGCCTGCGCGTGACCGTGCGCTTTCTGCCCGTTTTCGAGCGGATGCTCGAATTCGGCCGGAGCACCCTCGGCCGTCATCGAGTCTATGCGCTGGCTCGCGAACAGCACCGTGGCCTTGTCCGCCGACAGCCGCCCCTCGGGCGTGAACAACTGCACGTGTCCAGTGAGCACCCAACGGCTGTTGGCGAAATCCAGGCCGTCCCCCTCGGCACGATCGGCCTTGATGTGAGTGATGCCCCGGCTCATGTCGACGATGTCGAAATCGTAGAGCACCACCCGATTGCGCTCCGCGTCCAGGTGCGAGGCGCGATAGCACATCGGCGGCTCATTGCAGGGCAATTCGCTGGCCGCGGCTTCGCCGGCCTGCGATCTGACTGGATTCAGTGCCGTCAGCAACGCAAACAGCGCGTACACCCCCGCGCCGCCCAGCCAGCGCAGTTCGCGGCGGGATTTGCGAGCGCGATCGCGGCGATGAAGGTCAATGCAGCAGGACACCGTGCACCTTGGAGGCAAGCTGCAGCGTATCGTTCTTCAGATCCGCGCGCATGCCGTGTCCATTGAGCCGGTTGCCGCCCCAATCGACACGTACGGTCGAGGACGAGGTGGCCAGTTGCTGCGTCATGTCGAGCTGCAGTTGGTCGGTATCGATGCGCATGACCGAGTCCGATCCGGTGGGCAGGCCCTGCGCGTGCACGTCTCCGGTGAGATCGGCGGTATGCGCATCCTGCGGCATCTGGCCATGCAGTGCCGTCAGCGTCCAGTGATTGCCAGGCGCGGGCTGGTAGTCCAGCCTGGGGCTGGTCAGGTAGATCGTGCCCTGCGGCTCCGGCTGCTCGATGTGTTCGGCATCCAGACGGTAAAGCGGCAGGCCATCTTCACCGGTCTCGAGCAGGTGGGCGTGCACGGCGGCAAAGCCGGGATCCGGGGAGGGCAGTTCATTCCCCGTGCCTTCGCCGCTGCCGTTGTCGGCGTCCTGGAAGTAGAGCAGGGCCGAGAGAATCGCCACCGAGCAGAGCGCGAACAGCAGCCGCAGGATCATCCGCGGCCTCGCGCCCGTCGCGGTGGCGCCTGCGCGGCGAGCAGCCAATCGCACACCTCCCGCACCGCGCCCGACCCGCCTGCCCGGCGGGTGCGGCGGTGCGCCGCGGCCAGCGCCACCGGATGGGCATCGGCAACGGCGACCGCAAGCCCCGCCTGGCGCAGCAGCGGCAGATCCGGTGCGTCATCGCCCACACAGGCGCATTGCCTGGGCTTGAGATTCAGCGAGGCGAGCAGCGCGGCCAGGGCCTCGTCCTTGCGGTCGACTCCCAGGTATACGTGCCGGATGCCGAGTTCGCGGCAGCGGGCTTGCACTGCCGCGGACTCGCGCCCTGAAATGATCGCGACCTCGATGCCGGCTGCACGCGCCGCCTTGATGCCGTAGCCGTCGCGCACGTGGAATGTCTTGCCGATCTCGCCGTCGGCGCCATACGCCAGGCGCCCATCGGTCATGACGCCATCGACATCCAGCACCAGCAGGCGAATCGTGGCCAGCGGCACCGCTCGCGAGTGCGCAGCGCGAGAGTTCGCGCCACGCGCGCCCGGCGCGCGCACCGTCCTCAAACAACACCCGCCAGCATCAGATCGTGAACATTCAGCGCGCCAATGAGGCGCTGCCCGGCATCGGTGACGATCAGTGCGGTAATACGATGCCTCTCCATGAGCGCGGCGGCCGCGGCAGCCAGCTCCTGGGCACCGATTCGTCGGCCTCCGGGGGTCATGATCTCGCGCATCGTGGCCTTGTGCGGGTCGATGCGTCGATCCAGTGCGCGGCGCAGGTCGCCGTCGGAGAAAACTCCCAGGACGCGTTCCTGTTCGTCAATCACCGCGGTGAGCCCCAGACCCGTGCGCGTCATCTCGAGCAGGGCTGCCGAAAGCAGCGCCTCGGGACGCACCCGTGGCAGCGCATCGCCGCGGCGCATGATGTCCTCCACGCGCGTGAGCAGGCGTTTGCCCAAGCTTCCGCCCGGGTGAGAGCGCGCAAAATCCTCGGCCGAAAAGCCGCGCGCCTCGAGCAGCGCCACCGCCAGTGCATCGCCCATTACGAGCGCGGCCGTGGTGCTGGCGGTCGGCGTCAGGTTGTGCGGACAGGCCTCCTGCGGCACGAACACGTTCACGTGTACGTCGGCGGCGCGCGCCAGCGTGGAATCAGGTTTACCCGTCAGCGCCACCAGCGGCACCGCCAGGCGCTTGACCTGCGGCAGCAGCGTCAGCACCTCGGCAGTCTCCCCCGAATTTGACAGCGCCAGCAGCAGATCGCCGCGCGTGAGCATCCCGAGGTCGCCATGACTGGCCTCGCCCGGATGCAGGAAGAAGGCCGGGCTGCCCGTGCTTGCGAGCGTGGCGGCCACTTTGTGGGCGACGTGGCCGGACTTGCCCATTCCGGTGACGACTATCCGGCCGCTGCAGGCCAGGCACAGTCGGCAGGCCCGGGCAAAGGAATCGTCCAGTCCGGCGCGCAGCGTCTGCAGTGCGGCAGCCTCGATTTCAATGGTGCGCGCGGCGCTTTGCAGCAGTGCCTGATCGCCGGTGGCGCTGTGTTCGTTCGGCTTCATCATGGCTCTCGCGCCGGGCATGATAGCCGGTACGACGACGCAGATGGCGTCTTCCTGTCCCCCCAATTGCCTTAAGATTGCGAGCTGCCATGACGCCACAACAGATCGAGGAACTGATTCGCAAGGCGCTGCCGCGCGCCCAGGTCGAAGTCCGTTCCGATGACAACACGCACTTCGCGGCCCGATTGATCGGACCCGAGTTCGAAGGCCTGCGGCTGCTGGCGCGTCATCAGCTGGTCTACCGCGCGCTTGGTGCCAGCATGGGCGGCGAGATCCATGCGCTCACGATTGAAGCCTACACCCCGCAGGAATGGGCGACGCGCACCTCGCAGGGCCCCGTGGCGCGTGGATAAGCTGCATATCACGGGCGGCGTTCCGCTCGAGGGCGAGGTCCGTATTTCGGGCGCCAAGAACGCGACGCTGCCGATTCTGGCCGGCGCACTGCTGGCCGATGGCCCGGTCACGATCGGAAACGTGCCGCATCTGCAGGACGTCACCACGACCATCGAGCTGCTCAGCCGCATGGGTGTGACCGTGACGATCGATGAGCGCATGCGCATCGAAGTCGATCCCGGCACCATTCGCGAATACTTTGCGCCCTACGAGCTGGTCAAGACCATGCGTGCCTCGATCCTCGTGCTCGGGCCGCTGCTCGCGCGTTTCGGACGCGCCGACGTTTCGCTGCCCGGCGGCTGCGCCATAGGCGCGCGGCCGGTCAACATCCACGTGGCCGGACTGCAGGCGATGGGCGCGGACATACACATCGAGGGCGGCTACATCCGCGCACGTGCCGAGCGGCTCAAGGGTGCGCGGCTGGTGCTCGAGGCCGTGACCGTGACGGGCACCGAAAATCTGATGATGGCCGCCTGCCTGGCCGAAGGCCAGACGGTGCTCGAGAATGCCGCGCGCGAACCCGAAGTCGTGGACCTCGCCAATTTCCTGATTGCCATGGGCGCGAAGATTCGCGGTGCCGGTACCGATCGCATCGTCATCGATGGCGTGCAGCGCCTCTCGGGCGTGCACTACGAAGTGCTGCCCGATCGCATCGAAGGGGGTACCTATCTGGTTGCCGGCGCCATCACGGCCGGACATGTGCGCATCAAGAACACGCGGCCCGAGCACCTCGATGCGGTGATCGTCAAGTTACGCGAAGCAGGCGCCACGGTGCACAGCGGCGACAACTGGGTCGAAGTCGATATGCGCAAGCGCCGGCCGCGCGCCGTCGATGTGCGCACGGCGCCCTATCCGGCATTTCCAACCGACATGCAGGCGCAGTTCGCCGCTCTTGACACCGTCGCCGATGGCGTCGGAACCGTGGTCGAGACCATCTTCGAGAACCGCTTCATGCACATGCTCGAGATGCGGCGCATGGGCGCGGAGATCCGGCTTGAAGGCAACACCGCCATCATTCACGGCGTTGACCGCCTCACCGCGGCTCCCGTCATGGCAACGGACCTGCGTGCCTCGGCAAGCCTGGTGCTGGCGGGCCTGGTAGCCGATGGGCGTACCGAGATCGAGCGCATTTATCACATCGACCGCGGTTACGAGACCATCGAGGAGAAGCTGGCGCAGCTCGGCGCCCGCATCCGGCGCGTGCCCAACTAGCTTCAGCGGCTCTGAGGTCGCTCGGTCACAGCCACCGTGGTATCCAGTTCCGATCGGCCGCGCAGCAGGTGCAGCTGCACGTGACTGCCCGGTTTCTTGGCAGCGATCTGCGCGAGCGTATCCTGCGCGCTGCGAACGTCCCGGCCGTCGACCTTGGTTACGACATCACCGATATGCACGCTGGCATCGACTGCGGGACTGCCGCGATAAAGGTTGGTGATGACCACGCCGCCGCGCGGCAAGCCCAGCTGCTGCGCCAGCTCCACGGCCACATCCTCGGGAACGATCCCGGTCCATCCGCGAATGACGCGGCCGTGATCGAGGATCTCGTCCATGACGCCGCGCGCCAGGTTGACTGGAATCGCAAAGCTGATTCCCTCGACGCTGATGTCGACGTCTTTATTTTTACCGAGTACGGCCGTGTTGATGCCGATCAGGTCCCCGAGCGTATTGATGAGTGCGCCGCCGGAATTGCCGGCGTTGATGGCGGCGTCGGTCTGGATGAAATCCTCGAAGGTCGCCACGCCGAGCTGACTGCGCCCGGTGGCGCTGACGATGCCATGTGTGACCGTCTGCGACAGGCCAAGCGGGTTGCCGATCGCGAGCACGCCATCCCCCACCTGCAGATGATCGGAACGGCCGAAGGGCATGACGGGCAGCTGCTTGAGTTTGACGTGGAGTACTGCGAGATCCGTATCCGGGTCGCGGCCGACGACTACCGCCTGGGCCTCGCGTCCGTCCGCCAGCGTCACCACGATGGTATCGGCGTTGGCGATTACATGATTGTTGGTGATTATGTGGCCGCCGGCATCGGCGATGACCCCCGAGCCCAGCGCCCGTTCCAGGCGCCGGCGGTAGAGCGGGCGCAGGTCGCCGAAAAGCTGCGACAGTGCGGTCGGTCCGATCTGTTCGGTCACGAGGCGTGCCGTCGAAATATTGACTACGGCCGGTGCCGCGCGGCGGACCGCGGCCGCATAGGATTCGGCCGGCACGCCAGTGGTGTTGCGGGTCTCCGCTGCCAATTCGCGGACCGGACGCGCACCGCCAGGCTGAAGATCAATATCCGCGGGGTGCCCCGCCGGGCCGGCAGCAGCGGTGGCGGCTGGAGCGTCTTCCGAAGGTGGCGTTGATGTGCGGGGAGTTGCCGCGGAAGGTGCCGCGGCTTGAGGCGCCGGCGCCGCCGCTTCGGGTGATGCCGCGGTCGGGTGCTGGAGCAGCTGCGGGTGCACGAAAACGATGATGAAAGCCAGGGCCAGGCCGCCGATGATGCTGCCGGCCAGAAAAATCGCTGCCCGTCCGAGGCGATGCATCTCCATGGTTGTCCAAACTGTGGCCCGCAGGCGCGTCCGAAGGGTTGTGTATAATGCGACACTTCCCGGGCGCAACGTAGCGATGTCGATCGTGCAGCTGAATTTTACCGCTTGCGTGCAATGAGAGTGAGCCATACATGACGGATGTTCCCCTGACGGCCGCCCCGGATATCGATGAGAGCCGCCGAAAGTTCCTGACTGTCGCCGCCGGCGGCGTCGCTGCTTTTGGCGCCGTTGTCGCGGCCATCCCATTCGTCGAGTCCTGGGAGCCGTCCGAGCGGGCTCGCGCGCTCGGCGCGCCCGTGCTGCTGGACATCAGCAAGCTCGAGCCCGGACAGATGATCACGACTGTCTGGCGCAAGCAGGTCATCTACGTGGTGGGTCGAGCGCAGCCGCTGGTCGACAAGCTCGCCAGGAACGACGGCGATCTGAAGGACAAGGACTCCAGGAACTCCATTCAGCCTAAGTACGCGCAAAATGAAATGCGCTCGCTCCGCGCCGATGTGCTCGTGCTGATCGGAATCTGCACGCATCTGGGCTGCCTGCCAAAGACCTTCTTCGATCCAGGCGATCCGGTGCTCGGTGCAAGCTGGCCGGGCGGCTTTCGCTGCCCCTGCCACGGATCGCGATTCGATCTTGCCGGACGGGTGTTCAACGGCTCCCCCGCGCCGACGAATTTGTCCGTGCCGCCCTACAGCTTCCAGGATCAGCACACGCTCGTGATCGGTCTCGACGGTGCGCCTGCCAAAGGAGCCGCGTAATGGTCCACGAGGCTGCCTACAAGCCCGGGTTCTGGGGCTGGCTGAACCGGCGGCTGCCGGTCGATGTCTTCCTGCGCTCGCAGCTGACCGGCTACTACGCGCCCAAGAATTTCAATTTCTGGTACTTCTTCGGCTCACTGGCCTTGCTGATACTGGTGATGCAGCTGCTCACCGGCATCTTCCTGGCCATGTTCTACAAGGTCGGTGAGAACACGGCGTTCGACTCGGTCGAATTCATCATGCGGGAGGTCGACTTCGGCTGGCTGCTGCGCTACCTGCATTCGACCGGCGCATCCGCGTTCTTCCTGGTGATCTACCTGCACATGCTCCGCGGCATCATGTACGGCTCGTACAAGACACCGCGTGAACTGCTGTGGTTGTTCGGCATGATCATTTATCTGGCGCTCATGGCCGAGGCCTTCATGGGCTACGTATTGCCGTGGGGCAACATGTCCTTCTGGGCCGCCACGGTGATCATCAATCTATTCGGTGCGATACCGGTCATAGGCCCGGGAGTGGTCGAGTGGATCCGCGGCGACTATGGAATCGCCGATGCCACGCTGAACCGCTTCTTCTCCCTGCATGTCGTGGCGCTGCCGCTGCTGCTGCTGCTGCTGGTGACGTTGCACCTGGTGGCATTGCACGAGGTGGGTTCCAACAATCCTGACGGTGTGGAGATCAAGGAGAAAAAGAACGCCCAGGGCATACCGCTCGATGGCATACCGTTTCATCCCTATTACACCGTCAAGGACATCTTCGGTTCCGCAGCGTTCCTGACGCTGTTCGCGATCGTGGTGTTCTTTATCCCGACGTTTGCGGATCTGTTCCTGGAGAAGGCCAATTTCGAGCCGGCCAACCCGCTCTCGACGCCCGACCCGATCTCGCCCTCGTGGTATTTCACGCCTTATTACGCGATCCTGCGATCCTTCCCGGACAAGAGCACCGGTGCGGTATTCATGCTGATTGCAGTCTCGGCGTTCTTCTTCCTGCCCTGGCTCGACCGTTCGCCGGTGAAGTCGATCCGCTATCGCGGCTGGATCTACAAGACCTTCTTTGCGTTTTTTGTAGTGTCCTTCCTCGGGCTCATGTATCTGGGTCTGCAGCCCGCGCAGGGAATCTACGTCGCGCTGTCGCGCATCTGCTGCGTACCGTATTTCCTGTTCTTCATATTGATGCCTTTCTACACGCGCTGGGATCCGGTCAAGCCCGTACCTGAGCGAGTCACCGCCCATGCGTAAGTTCGCTATCGTTCTTCTGGCGCTGTGCGGCCTGCCGTTCGCGGCGCTTGCGGCTGAACCCGAAGCCGCCGGTGATGCAGCCAAGCCCGTCAAGTGGGAAGAGTGGCAGGCGGGCAATTCGATCGAGGACACCGCATCATTGCAGCGCGGCGCGCGCAACTTCATGAACTACTGCAATGGCTGTCATGCGCTCAAGTACGTGCGCTATCAGCGCATGGCGGATGATCTTAAAATCCCGACCGATGTGCTCAGCCGCGACCTGGTCGCGCCGGGCAGCAACGCGCTGAGCTATATCACCACCTCGCTGCCGGCCGCCGACGCAGTAAACTGGTTCGGCAAGGTGCCGCCCGACCTGTCACTGATCACGCGCTCGAAGAGCCCGGACTATGTGTACCGCCTCTTCAAGACCTTCTACATCGACCCGGCCAGTGCTACCGGCACCAATAACCTGGCCTATCCAGGTGTGGCGATGCCGGCGGTGCTCTCCGACCTCTGCGGCGTCAACCAGGCGGTATTCCGCCAGGACGGCGATCAGAAGGTGTTCGACCACTTCGTTAGCACCGTCCCGGGCACCCTGACAGCTGCACAATGCGATCAATTCGTGCGCGATACCGTCAATTTTCTGGACTATGTCGGTGAACCCACCCAAATCGAGCGCCGCACGATTGGCATCTGGGTGGTACTGTTCCTGATTCTGCTGACCTGGCTGACCTGGTTGTTGAAGAACGAGTATTGGAAAGACGTGCACTGAGCGTCCTCGACGCCCCGGTGGCAATGCATCGTTTGAATCGGGATCGCGCTGACCGCTCCGTCCATCAGGAGAGCTGATTCGTGTCCAGTCGTCGCGCCATCATGACGCTGTTTTCCGCCCCCGATGAGCCGCACAGCCACCGGACTCGCATCGTGTTGGCGGAAAAAGGCGTCGAAATCGACGTCATCGATGTGGTGCCCGGTCGCTATCCCGAGGACCTGCTGGACCTCAACCCCTATCACAGCCTGCCGACGCTCGTAGACCGGGACCTGGTGCTCTACGACTCGCGTGTCATCATCGAGTACCTGGATGAGCGCTTCCCGCACCCGCCACTCATGCCGGTGGATCCGATCCTGCGTGCGCAGTTCCGACTGGCGCTGTATCGCATCGAACGAGACTGGTATGGGCTCGCGCAGCAGATCGATGAGGATCACGACAAGAAACATGTCGCACGCAACAGGAAGGTGCTGCGCGATGCCATTCTCCAGAGCGCCGATGTGTTCAAGGTCAAGCCCTACTTCCTGAGCGATGAATTCTCGCTGGTAGATGCGAGCATCGGCCCCATACTCTGGCGGCTGCGGCGCTACGAGATCGATCTGCCGCCGCAGGCGCAGGCGCTCGCCAAGTATGCGAGCGCGCTATTCGCACGCCCCTCGTTCCGCAGCAGCCTGTCGGACGCCGAAATCGAGATGAGGGCAGTGTGATGTCCTCGCGCAAGTCCAGCGACGGCGAAGGGGTCCCGAGGCGCCCTTATCTGCTGCGTGCCATGCACGAGTGGATCAGTGACAGCGGGCACACGCCGCATGTCATCGTCGATGCGCTGCGTGCCGGCGTTGAGGTGCCCTCGGGGTACATCAAGGACGGGAAGATCGTCCTCAACCTGTCGGTGACAGCGACCCAGCGGCTGCAGCTGAAGAACGACGGCATCGAATTCGATGCCCGCTTTGCCGGCGTCGCGCATCATGTGCGGGTGCCCATGACGGCTGTACTCGGAGTCTATGCTCGCGAGACCGGTGAGGGGATGATCTTCTCCGAAGCGGAGACCGAACCGACGCCGCCACAACGGCCGACATCAGAGGGTTCGCAGCCGGCCTCGCCGGACACACGGCGCGCGAAACTGACCCTCGTCAAATAGACGCCTTCGCTGTCAGCCGGCCTCGAAGGCGGCCTCAATCCATTCGATCGGGCCATCGGCGGCGCTCAGAAGCAATGCGTCGAAGCGCACGTCGAGCGCTGCGAGCGCGGGCTGGCAGCGCAGCAGGTGGCGCGTCGCGCGCACGATCCGCGCGCGCTTGGCAGCAGTGATGCTGGCCGCAGCGCCGCCAAATGCAGCCCCGGTGCGCAGCCGCACTTCGGCGATGACCAGCATCCGGGCACGGCGTGCGACGATGTCGAGCTCCCCCGCGCGGCAGCGATAGTTGCGCGCCAGCACGGTGAAGCCTGCCTGCTCGAGCACACCGGCGGCGCGCACTTCGGCAGCACTGCCGAGACGACTTCTATCCGGGCATGTCCGCATGCGCAGAATTCTCGCCCCGTCGGGGCGCGGCGTCCGCGGCTCAATCTGGAGTGATTGTGCGCAAATGCGCCTGATCAGTTCGCGGCGCTGTCAGCCAGCCGGCGGGGCTCGCCGTTACGGACCTGTACCCAGATCAGGTCGCGCTGCACACGCCGTTCGGCGTCGAAATGCAGCACGCCCGTCAGTCCCGCAACCTGCACATCGGCCGGACTGCGGCCCCTGGCCGACATGGCGAGCATCAGCTGGCAGGCGTCATAGCCGAAGGCGAACAGGCGGCTGCGCCACGCGGCGCGGTTTTCCCAGGCCTGCGCGATGACATTGCGCACGTCATCGATGCTGCCATCCCCGGTGACCATCCAGGGCATGTCCGGATACATGAGCCCATCGATGTCCTGGTTGGAAGCCGTCGAGTCGGGCTCGTAGGCATTGGACAACGAGTAGCTCGGGATATCGCCGGCATAGAAGAACTTCAGCTGCGGCTCGATCAGCCGCGCCGTGGTGGCGCTGGCGGCAGCCACGAATACGAATTCGATGTCGGCGCGCCGCCGCGGTTCAAAATTGAACTTTCCGCCGAGCACATTCTGCAGGTGCTGGTAGCGCGCGCGGCTGTCGTCCACGTGCAGGATGCTCTGCAGCTCATCGCCATAGTCGTGGCCGGCCGGATCGTAGACGGCCTGCGATATGAGGCTGCCCCCGCCTGCGGTGAGTTCGCGTGTGAACGCCTCGGCCACGCGGCTGCCCCAGTCACCTCGAGGGATCAGTGCGATGCCGCGATGGCGGCCATCGGCGAGCAGGCGATGCGCCACCACCCGCGCTTCATCCTCGGGCGAGAGCGCAAACTGATAGAGGCCGCTGGGAGCAGGGCGATCGGGCGGCAGGAAGTTCAATGCCAGCACGGGCACGGTCTGCGCGCCGCTGGCGGCGACAGCGGCCACATCTTCGCGCGTGAGCGGACCGACCACGAAGCTGCTTCCGGCCGCGCGAGCCTGGGCTATGGCCTCGGGTCCGGGCAGAGCGCCGGTGTCGTAGAGGCGCAGATCCGGCCGGTTTGCCGCGGGTATCTGGTAATAGGCGCTCATGAACCCGTCACGCACCGTCGAGGCCTGAGCCGAAGCGGGTCCCGTCAGGGGCAGCAGCAGGGCCACGCGGGCTCCCAGCCCCGTGAGCGGCAGCTGTGTCGGAAAGGCCTGCGAGAGCACATCGTTGCCCGGATGATTCGGATAGCGCGAACGCCAGCGGGCGGCTTCAGATTCGGATGTCAGCGATGAACCGCGCGCCACCGTGGCGATTGCGCCCAGATCGAGCCAGCCGCTGACGATCGGATCCTGGCTGGATTGCGGCTCGAGCTTCAGGCCCTGATCGCGCGCGGCGCGCAATGCCGCGAGCAGCTGCGATCGCATGCCGGTGCGCTCGGGCGCGCTGGTGATCAGCCGCTCCGAGGCCATCTCAGCAAGAATGGCGTCGATGGGCCGCCCCGCGGCCAATGCGATGCGAATCTTGAGCAGATAGAAGCGTTGTGAACCGGGCGCCGCGGTCGGCTCGGGCAATGATGCGATCTTCTGCCAGGCCTCCTGCGGGTGCTGGGCGGCCAGCGAGGTCTCCGCGCCGAGCAACGCCCGTTCGCTGCTCTGCGGCGCCGTCAGCGTCAACGCATTCAGGCGCGCGAGCACTCGCGATGCATCGGCGGCGCGACCGGCGGCCAGCCATTCGCGCGTGGACGCCAGCAGCGAATCCGCCTGCGCCGCGGGCGCCTGTGTGGCCGCCTGCGCTTCGTACTGGGCGGCCGATCGGGCGTGATCGACGGTTGCGGGGACTCCCGGGGTCGAGGGCACCTGGGTGGGTGGAGCGGGCGCCGCGGGGAACCGCGCCGGTGGGCCGCAGCCGGCCAGCAGCAGCAGCGCCAGACCCGTCAATGCGCGTCCGCGTACCAGTTTCAGTTGCGCCAGTGACATCATGCCCCGCAAGCTTGACAGATGGGCTCAGTATAGTGGTTCCGTCGCAGCAGCTTTCGTCCGGCGGCAGGCTCGAGGTGGTGGCCACGCCAATCGGCAACCTCGGTGACCTCACGCCGCGCGCTCGCGAGGCGTTGCTCGGCGCGGACCTGATCGCGGCGGAGGATACCCGGCGAACCTCGGCGCTGCTCGCCGCCATCGGCATCTCCGGCAGGCTGATCTCCCTTCACGAGCACAACGAGGCCAGCAGAATCGAATCGCTCGTGGCCGATATGCGTGCCGGCAAGGTCGTGGCACTCGTCAGCGATGCGGGCACTCCACTGCTGTCGGACCCGGGTTTCGCGCTGGTTCGTGCGGCGGGTGCGGCCGGCATCGAAGTACGCGCCATACCCGGCGCCTCGGCACTTACCGCAGCGCTGAGTATCGCGGGGCTTCCCACCGATCGGTTCGTCTTCGAAGGCTTTCTGCCGACGCGGGCGGGGGAGCGCCGTGGCGTGCTTGCGCGTCTGGCCGCGGAGCAGCGCACCGTGGTTCTCTTTGAGGCACCGCACCGGATCGCCGCGGCGCTGGCGGATCTGGCACACCTGTTCGGGCCGCAGCGGCGCGCCGTGGTGGCACGCGAACTCACCAAGTTGCACGAGGCGGTATATCGCGGCTCGCTTGGGGAACTGGCTGCCGCGGCCCTGTCCGATCCGAACATGGCGCGCGGCGAGATCACGCTGATTATCGAGGGTGCTGGCGATTCCGCCGAGGCCGGGAACGGTCGCGCGCTGCTCGTGCGCACGCTCAGGCTGCTGTTGCCGGAAATGCCGCCCGGACGCGCCGCAGCGCTGGCGGCCCAGATCGCCGGCGTCAAGCGCAGCGAGGCCTACGCGCTCGCACAGCAATTGCGCTCGCTGGACGTGGTTGAGGGGCAGTCCTGAAGCCAGTATGGTGCCGGTGCGGAGAGTCAGCCGGGCAGCCGCTGCGCCACCGAAAGGCGGCGTGGAGGAAAGTCCGGGCTCAGCGGGCAGGGTGCCAGGTAACGCCTGGGGAGCGCGAGCTCACGGACAGTGCAACAGAGAGTAGACCGCCGAAGTGCTGGAAACGGCGCTGGCAAGGGTGAAACGGTGCGGTAAGAGCGCACCGCGTGGATGGCAACATCCCACGGCACGGCAAACCCCACCTGGAGCAAGGCCAAATAGGGAAGACGCGGTTCCGCAAGGGGCCGCAACGTGCGCCCGCGCGTGCTTCCGGGTAGGCCGCTTGAGGGCGACGGTGACGTCGCTCCCAGAGGAATGGCTGCTCTCGACAGAACCCGGCTTATAGGCTGACTCTCCGCCTGAGCTTTTGCAGGCCAGATCGTCCTCGCGCGTCGAGCTTTCCGGTTCAAGTCTCTGATCCGCATACAGTCCCGAGTGCACAGGCTGGCGGAGGAGTCCGCCCCCGCATCAACCGTGCGCGCTAAGTACCTACTGCGCTTCAGAAATTTCCGACTTAGGCGTTGACATGCCAGCCCCTGCATTTCTATAGTGGCGCCAAGTGGGAAAAAGTGGGGAGAGATGGGCGATTGCGCCTACAAAGCCTGTGTTCCGCGGTGCAACAAAGGTCACGTTGGATGACAAAGGGCGCATGGTCCTCCCCACGCGCTACCGCGAACGCGTGCTCGAGCGTTCCGCAGGCCAGCTCGTCGTGACTGTGGACCGGGACGGACAGTGCCTGATGCTCTACCCGCTCATCGACTGGGAACCGGTCGAGAAGCAGATCATGGCCCTCCCGGCCCTGGATCCCCAGTCGCGCCGGCTGCAACGGCTGATCGTCGGGCATGCCACGGATCTTCCAATCGACGGACACGGTCGAATTCTATTGACCCAGGAGCTGCGTGAATTTGCAGGTCTGCAACGCCACGCAATGCTCGTCGGACAGGGGAATCGGTGTGAACTTTGGGACGAGACTCGATGGACGGAACGGCGCGACGGCTGGCTCGAGGAAGAAGCCGCCGTGACCGAACGTCCAGCGCACCTCGATTCGCTGTCGCTCTAAGCGACGGCAGGGCGACTCGCGGGGATAAGGGGAGTTGGATGAGCACACGCCGGTGCTTGTCGATGAAGTGCTTACGGCTCTGGCAGTGCGCGCGGCCGGCCTCTACATCGACGCAACCTTTGGTCGCGGCGGACACAGCGCGCGCATCCTCGACGCCCTCGGACGCGACGGTCGGCTCATTGCCATCGACCGCGACCCGGCCGCCATCGCGGCGGGGCGTGTGCGCTTTGCGCAAGAACCGCGAATCCGTCTCGTGCAAGGCGATTTCGCGCAGCTGGCAGCGCTGGTGCGCGCGCAGGGATTCGGCACGCAGTGCGATGGCATCCTGTTCGATTTCGGCGTCTCCTCGCCGCAACTGGACGATCCAGCGCGCGGCTTCAGTTTCCTCCAGGACGGTCCGATCGATATGCGCATGGACCCGACGCGCGGCGAACCAGTTTCCGCATGGCTTGCCCGGGCGAGCGGCGATGAGATGCGCCACGTGATCGCGACGCTCGGGGAAGAGCGCTTCGCCGGCCCGATCGCGCGCGAGATCGTTCGCAGCCGTGAGGCGGCGCCGTTGACGCGCACCGGTGCGCTGGCGGCGCTGGTCGCACGCGTGGTGCGGACGCGCGAGCCGGGCAAGCACCCTGCGACCCGCACGTTCCAGGCGCTGCGCATCTTTATCAATGATGAGCTCTCGCAGATCGAGCGAGGCCTGGCGCAGGCGCTGGAGCTGCTGGCCCCGCACGGCCGGCTGGCCGCGATCAGTTTTCATTCGCTCGAAGACCGGCTGGTCAAGGAATTCATCCGCCGCCACTCCGAACCCGATCCGGCACTGAGCTATCTGCCGCACCTGCCGCCGCAGGCGCGCCCGACGCTTCGGCGTATTGCCAGGAAGCAGCGCGCGTCGCTCGATGAAACCCGCGCCAACCCGCGCTCGCGCAGTGCGCTGCTGCGCATTGCGGAAAAGCTGCCGACGTGACCGTACCGCGCAGCCTGTCGGTGATTGTCACGGCGCTGCTGTGGTGGTCGGTGCTCGGCTCGGCCGCTGCCGCTGTCTATGCCAAGTACCGGGCGCGTGAGCTGTTCGTCGAACTCGAGCATCTGAGCAGCGCGCGTGATGAGCTCGATGCGGACTGGGGCCGGCTGCAGCTCGAGGCGAGTGCCTGGTCCACCTACGCTTTCGTCGAGCGCGTTGCCAGCGAACGCCTGCATATGACTATCCCTGATTCGCGCGACATCGAGATCGTGGCCCCGTGAAGTTGTGGGACTCCATGCGGCGTCGATGGAAAGTGCGCAGGCGCGGGCGCGGCGCTCGTCACGAGCGCGCAGCGGCAGCCTCCCGCTGCGGCACGCGTGCCGGCGACACGCCAACCCGTTATTCCTATCGTCTGCGCCAGGGATTGCTGTTCGGTCTGCTGCTGCTGGCATCGGCGGGACTGATCGGCCGCGCGGTTGAACTGGAACTGGTCGATCATCCCTTCCTGGCTAGCCAAGGCGACGCGCGCTTCTCGCGCGTTGCGGCGATCGTCGCGCACCGGGGCAACATCACCGACCGCAACGGCGAGCCGCTCGCGGTCAGCACGCCGGTCGATTCGGTCTGGGCGAATCCGCGCGAACTGGCGGGCAATCTGGAACAGTTGCCGCGGCTGGCGACCGTGCTCGGCGGGGATCGCCAGGCGCTGCTGCGGCACGTCAGCAGCAACATGGACCGTGAATTCCTCTATCTGGCGCGGGGGCTTCAGCCCAGCGATGCGATGCGCGTCAAAGCACTGAATCTGCCAGGCGTCAATCTCACGCGCGAATATCGGCGCTACTACCCCGCCAGTGAAGTGACCGGCCACCTGCTGGGTTTCACCAGCATCGATGATGCGGGTCAGGAGGGCGCAGAACTCGCGTTCGACAACTGGCTCGCGGGCGAGGACGGCGCCAAACGCGTCATCCAGGACAGCCGCGGACGCAAGGTCGAGGACATCGAGAGCATCCGGCCGGTGCGGCCCGGCCGGGATCTGACGCTGAGCCTGGACCTGCGCATTCAGTACCTGGCGTATCGAGAGCTGAAGAGCGCGATTATCGAGAATCGCGCGCACGCCGGTTCCGTGGTCGTGATCGACATCGATTCGGGCGAAGTGCTGGCGATGGTCAATCAGCCCGCGTACAACCCCAACGATCGCTCGCAGCTGCAGGCGGCCACCTACCGCAACCGCGCCGTGACGGATCTGTTCGAGCCGGGCTCGAGCATCAAGCCCTTCGTGGTCGCAGCCGGCCTCGCCTCGGGCAAATTCACCACCAGCAGCGTCATCGATACCAGCCCGGGTTTCATCCAGGTCGGGGACAAGAGTTTTCCGGACGAACACAACCTGGGCGCTGTGCCGCTGGCGACCGTGCTTGCCAAGTCATCCAACGTCGGGATGATCAAGCTGGCGCTGCAACTCGAGCCAAAACAGATCTGGAGTACGCTGAACCGCTTCGGTTTCGGCCAGGTGACCAGCAGCGGCTTTCCCGGCGAATCCGCCGGCGTGTTCAGCGACTACTCGCATTGGCGCGCGATCAGCATCGCAACGCTCTCTCACGGCTACGGCATTTCGGTCACCCCACTGCAGCTGGCGCAAGCCTACGCGGCGATCGGAGCCCTGGGGATACGGCGACCGGTCTCACTGCTGCGCGTGGATGCGGCTCCGTCCGGCGCGCGTGTGCTCGATGCGACAGTGTGCCGCGACCTTCTGGGATTGCTCGAAACGGTGACTACGCAGGAAGGCGCCACCGGCGTGCGCGCGAAGATCCCCGGCTACCGCGTCGCCGGCAAGACCGGCACCGCGTGGAAAGCCAGCAACGGCACTTATTCCAGGGACCGCTACACCTCGGTATTTGCGGGGGTTGCCCCGGCCTCCAATCCGCGTCTCGCCGCGGTGGTCGTGATCGATGAGCCGACCGCCGGCAAATACATGGGAGGCGATGTGTCAGCGCCGGTGTTCTCGGCCGTGCTGGGCGGCGCGCTGCGGCTGCTCGCGGTGGCACCGGATGATACGAGCGTTCCGGTGGAGCCCCTGAGCCGCGGGCAGAAGGTTGCGAGCCGATGAGTTCGGTGAGTGTGCAGAGCTGGCGGCCGCTTAAGGCGGTGCTGGGCGGCCTGGTTGATGTGCCGGAAAGCCTCGAAGTGTCCGACCTCACGCAGGACAGCCGCAGCGTGACGCCGGGCGCCGCATTCTTTGCCTGCCATGGCGACACCCATCATGGCGTGGAATTCGCACCAGCCGCGGCAGCGGCCGGCGCGCGGGCAATTCTGTGGGAGCCGGCAGCCGGCATCCAGGCCCCCGCCGTGGATGCTTCCATCGTCGTGCGCGCAGTGCCTAACCTGCGTGCGCAACTGGGCTTCATCGCCGATCGTTTTTTCGATGCGCCATCGGCCAGCCTGACGGTGGCGGGAATCACCGGCACCAACGGGAAAACCACCTGTGCATGGCTGCTCGCGCAAGCGCTCGAATACTGCGGTCGTCGCGCGGCCTATGTCGGGACACTCGGCGGCGGCGGTATTCACGAGCTCAGCGACTTCGGCACCACGACGCCCGACGCGGTCACGCTGCACCGGCTGCTCGCACGCCTGCGTGCGCAGGGTTTTGCAGCGGTAGCAATGGAAGTTTCATCGCATGGCCTGGATCAGGACCGTTGCGCGGGCGTGCGCTTTCATACCGCGGTCTTTACCAATCTGACGCGCGATCATCTTGACTATCACGCCGATATGACCGCATACGGCGCCGCGAAAGCCCGGCTGTTTGAATGGCCGACACTCAAGGCGCGAGTGATCAATGTCGATGACCCATTCGGGCGCGAGCTGGCGCAGACAGCTCGCCGCGGCGCCGATGCGGCGCAGCTGCTGCTGACCTCGCAGCGCCCGTCCGAATGGCTTGCCAGCGGTACTGA
>Ga0265338_10003890_pt1 | contig 20652 bp, 21 predicted proteins | sample 42126metaG_FD_193579 | JGI IMG/M metagenome (GOLD analysis project Ga0265338, IMG submission 193579) | Rhizosphere microbial communities from Carex aquatilis grown in University of Washington, Seatle, WA, United States - 4-21-26 metaG | ecosystem: Host-associated > Plants > Roots > Rhizosphere...
CGAAAGCCTGAAAGTGAATGGTTAGTAATGAAGGTGAGGTAAATAATTTTCTAATTGATATGCTTAAAAATAAAGCAGCAGCTCTTGATGATATGACTAGGGATATTTCTAAGCAAGCAGAACTTGTTAATATACCTTCAGATCAAGGTCAAGATTTTGTTGTTTATATTAATCCGACTTTCAATGAAGTTTTAGGATTATGGAAACATTCTTCATCTAAACATCTTCGTCTATTGACTGATGAAACGACTGGCGATAAGTATATTTGGGATGCATATTTTGCTACTCATGATGATATGATGAAAAAGCTTACAGGATTTAGGAGCACTCTCCATAAAGATGATTTGGATAATCTATCAGTTATTCGTAGTATATTTAACGGAAGTTCTTTGAAGCAAGCTGGGGATCAAAGTGCAAGTGTTCCCGATTATTTAATAAATGAGTGGAAGACTGAACAAATTAACAATGATACAGATGAAGAGCCCTATGTAAATCATGATCAAAGAGACTATCCATATGGGATGCATGATAGTCCTGAAAATACTGGAACAGGTGTTGGTTGGGCAAAGGATAACACACCTTACGTTGTTCGATTAGATATCCTTGAGAATCCAGCCTATCGATTAGATCCTTTCGGGGTGGGCGAGTACAACGTGACGTACTACACAGCAATGCCAGCCTCTGATGGCTTAGAAGCGACGAATCCAGACTAGATAACAATTCTCAAGTAGATAAAAAAGTATAATATTTTCATGTTAGTATAGGAGTCCTACGTCCTATCGATTTTTATTAGTAAATAACTTCAAATAAGAGGTAAATAACAATGTCCAACAAATTTCAAGAGGCTCAAAATAAACTTGTAATCCAGGCTACTCGTGTGGCTGGAAATTATCTTTTATCAAAATATGGTTCTGCTCATATTAATGGGGAACCAAAGGTTGAACTAACCTCTACAGTTGATCCTAATAGCTCTGCAATCGTTTTTAATGGGTCTATTACTTGTTTTGCCTCTCCTGGTCTATTAAACCAAGTTGGCGTAAATATGACAGTAAATAACAATGATATTGAAGTAGAATCCGAGAATATTCAAGCTGATATAAATGAGGCACTAAATGCTGCAGCTGAACATTCCGATGTAGTTGTTGCTTCTTTGGATTCTTTTAAATTAACTGATAATGGCACAAAATATTTGAAACTTAGTCATTCAGCTCTTCAGGATGCAGATCTTGGTATAGTAGGTAAGAATGAGTATGCTACTTCTCCAAATAAATCTGAACTTTTACAAGGTATGGTTAAAGATGCAATGCTAGAAACAAAAATTTCTTTTACAGGTGAATTTAAAGAACCAGTTATTGAAACACCAAAACGAGAAGTAACAGCCAGTGAGAAAGCCGAATGTAAAGAATGTGGTAAAGAATATAGTCCAAAATCTCCTTTTAATGCTTGCCCATCTTGTGAGAAAGATATTCGTAAGGATGAAAAATCAGTGAAGGCATCATGGCTTACAGCTGATTTAGAAGTTCCAACAATGGATGAGGAAGGCAATGTTCTTCTTGCAGCTATTGATGAAACTAAAGAAATTTCTACTCTTGGAATTAAAGAAGATATGCCAATGGCTCGTGCAGCTGATTATCTAGTTCAATCAGCTCAGGCTGAGGAACAAACAGGTATGGAAGCTCAATTGAAAGTTGAACATGAAGCAGCTAATGCACTTCTTTCCTTGCTCCAGGGAATGGGATATGGATCAGCTAAAATTGTTGAGAGTTCCCGTTCAAAAGATGGTTTAGATTTTATGGCAGCTATTGACGATGCAGGATCTGTTAAGGCTGTGAGTATCCCTGTCTCTGTTAAAGAGGGAAAAGTAGTTCTTCCAAAGAAAGCTCTTGTATCAACTCTTATTTCCAAGGGTCTTGATGTTAAGGCTAAACTTGCAGAACAATTTGATTTAGATGTATTAGAAAAACTTGCAGCAATTGATGAAAAAATGGCTTTTGAGGTTAAAGAAGCTGAAGATATTCTTGCAGAAAAGACCGCTTCAGTTGAAAAAGCTGCTGCAGGTCAAAAACAACCATTCTTTGATAGTGATGATTCTACATTAACTGTCCAGAAGCACCTCCTACCAAATCACGAGGATATGAAAGTTGGTGATAAATTTTCTGATGGTACTGATTCTTGGGAACTTGTAAACACCGATGGTCAGCAAAATTCAACGGGTGAAGGTGATAGTAGTATTTGGACCATGAAGAAATGTCAGGCCCCTGAACACAGTAAAGAAGAACCTAAAAACAAGATGCCCATCTAAGTATCAGATTCGACTATCCAGGAGCTACCATGAATTCATTTTTCAAAGACGTAATCGCCCATCTATTAAAAAACGCTTTCGAAGGGCATACAAAGTTCTCAGTTGCTGATAATACAGCAGTTGGAGCTAACCCTATTCGTTCTATTTCTCTTGATGCCGTACCAGTCAATAATGATACTCTTATTTCATTGGCTTGGGATGGTGGTGAAAAGCTGTTTGAAAAGACTCTTAGTGAACAGGAAGCTTCCCATCAATTTGATTTAATTTCCACTGATTTAGCTGAAGTTGCAGCCCTAACAAAACAGGGTGAATATAATGCTGCCAAGGATCTGATGAAGAAACTTGGTCAAAAGTATGCTGAAAATACAGGTGATATTGTAGAAACAAATTTGCCAAAGCTCCATAATACACAAGCTTCTGCAGATAAAGGGAATGAATGGCCCTTATGTTCTGTTGAAGGTTGCAATAATAAATCTGATAGTGTTGACGAGGGTGGCAAACGCTATTGCTATACACATAGTTGGGGTGTAGGTAAAAAGCTAAAAGAAGCTTCTCAGGAAGATTCTCGTCTTTGGAAACAAGCTAAAATAACGATGCAGAATTTATGGTTTTCTACAACTGATGAACTATTAGAATATCAAGAAAAACAAAAAGGTGCAGCTAAACCAGGAACTGATCAAGATCATATTCCTCTTTGGGATAAAATGAATAAAGGAAAAGCTCCTGTAGCTAAAGATGAGCTTGCTCCAGCTTCTTTATCTTATGAAGATGTTGAAAATCAGAAAGAGAAAGAACATGATGATATGCAGAAGCATATTGATGAAAAAATTAAGACTGAGCTAGAATCCGCTTTGCAGGAAAAAGCTGCCAGCGTATTTGGTCCAGATCAGGTTGAGCTTGTCCAAGTTCTTCGTAAGAATGGACGTAATTGGGATGAAATTAAAAAGATTCTAATTAAAGATTTTAATTTTGATAAAGATGCAACAACTATTTTTGTGGATGAACAACGTCAGGGTTCAGATCCAACTGGCATTGAAGTAGAACCAGTTAAAGAGGAACCTAAAACTCCTCTTACTCCTCCTGAAGATCTTGTTTCTCCTGAAACTCATGATAAACTTCTTCAAGACCACGAAGATAAAAAAAAAATTGACTCCCCAATAAAAGATGATAAGGAACCAGGATTCTCTCCAAAAGAGATCATGGATATTCCTGAAGATAAAGAGATTGAGGATAAGTCATCTTTAAATAATGAAATTGCTCGTGCAGATAATGATGATATTCATAAAGTCGCTGCACCTACTGATTTAAACCCCCTCCAAGAACCTATCCAAGAAAAACCTACTACACCCAGTCAAGATGTTGTTCCTATGGGTAAACCATTGGATCATAATGCACCACAAAAGGGAGACAGAGTTTTTGTCTCTTCAGATCTTACTGACGAGAAAGCAGGATTTGAGGCTGTATTTGTTAGTACTTACAAATCTAAAGGTATTGATTTCTCTATTGTGGAAACGGATGATGGGGATCTTCTTGACATTGAATCTCATCGTGTAGTTAAGACATCTGAGGGATCGGGTGCCCAGGATACCGAACCAGTAATGGAACCTGAGATTGCAACAACTAAAGATGAATCAATTCAAGTAACACCCAAGATGGATGATTTTCACACAAGCTCCCAGGACCCTCTTTTAGCTATTAAACTTGAGGCAGAAGCCCTATTAAAAGAAGTAAATGATATGAGTAAGACTTCTTATGTTTTTATCCGAAAAGGTCTTGAAAAACATGCCGATGATTCTGCCTTTGAAGGTAACGGATGGTGCAGAGTATGGGTTCAGGAAGACGAAGTTTCTTCTGATTCTAGATATCCTGAAATTTTAAAATTACCAGATGAAAATGCTCGTATTGCCGCATTGAAAGAAGTGGCTCGTGAACTTGCTCATGAAGCATTACGTCTTGCAGATAGTGCAGGAGCTAAGGTTGGCGTTCAATCTTGGTTTGATTCATTAAAACCTTCTGATCATGATCGTATTGATTGGGTTAAACTTGCTAACCCAAAAACAGTTGAACAGGAAGAAGCTGAAGAAATGGCTGATTTTAATAAAGATATGGGTTATGATGATTCTGAAGGTCCTGTCCAATTACCAAAAATGCCAAGATCTTCTTTAGAACCTAAAGTAGAAAAGGAATCAGCTGGAGTTGAAGATGTAATGCGTGGTCAGGCTGGTAATCGAGGTATTGGTAAGGTATGGATTAAAGATAGTTATGATGGGTCTACTGTTACCATGTCGTCACATTTTGGTAGTAAGGAAGAGTTCGATAAATGGGCAGCTTCCAAAGTTGCAGGATCTACAACTAAGGAAATAGTTAAATCAGAATTTCCAGTAGCTGCAGCCAAGAAAGCATCTGATTTTGAGAAAGGAATTTCACAGAATAAAACATCTGATGAGACTCTTCCAGCTACTACACCAGCTAAGAGTAAGAATCCAAGTTTAAAAGATAAGGATATTGATCCTTATAAGCACCATTCTGATTTAGAATGGGAAGAAGGCGATCCTTGTAAACTATGCAAATCTCCTATTGATGATAGTTGCCAATGTACTAATGATAAATGTGAATTTCATAGAATGGGCCAGTCATTTTCTGCTACTAAGCCAGAAGGTTCAGAACCAGATCAAGTTGACTTGATTATGGCTTATGAAGATGGTTCTTTAGATGAAGCTGGTATTCTAAAGCTTTTCAGTGAATTAATCAAGAGTGGTCAGGCATGGAGCTTACAAGGCTCGTATGGTCGTACAGCTAAGGCTTTGATTGAAGCAGGATATATTAATGAAAAAGGTACTATTACAAAAGATGTAGTAGATACTGAGCTTGCACCTGAACAAAAAATGCTAGAGAGTAAGTATTCTTTTAAGAATATGAAAACAGCTGCAGATCCTGAGCTTGATCCCAAGACACGATTTAAAGAACTTAAAATTACCCCTAAATATGTAGAGAAGGAAAAAGCTACTCCAGCGTCTCCAGAGCTGGATCAAGTATTGTCTAAGTTAAATGCTTTGGAGCAGAATATTGCTGTTTTAGAAACAGCAAAGAAAGAAATTATGGCAAAGGCAAAAGAAGAAATTGCTAAACTTGAAGAATCGGGGGAACGTGTTCGATTGGATAAAGAATGGCAGGAAGCTGTAGAGCAATCTGCTGCTTTGATTGGTGCTCTTGAATCCAAGATTGTTTCCTGGAGAGACAAACTTTATACATTGAAGACTGAGGAAGTTTCTTATGTTCCTCAATTAACTCCTACAGAGATGCTTGAAAAACTTTATAAGAAGTTTGAAGGTGCTGAGAAGTATGTTCAGGATGTGTTGAATGGTATGCTTGCCTTAGCTAAAAATGTTATGGTTAATACACTCGTGAGATGGCCCAATAAAAAATCTGAGTTAAGTAAAGAAGCTTCTTCACTTGATGAGTTGAAGAGACTAAATGAGGAACTTTTAGCTGCTCTTAAAGAATTAGCCTAAAGGAAGAAGTAGATAATGGATTTCTTACTCTCATTGTTAACTGACCCTAAAATTTTAGGGGTTCTGACTCTCCCCGTAGTTTGCATGGGTATTGAGGCTTATTGTATATGGAAACTTTTTTCTCTTTACAATAAACTTCAAGAAGCTCGTCTTAATGAGTGGAGATCTATGGTGGATGATTACAATAAGTTATGTTCTGATGTTAATAATACCTTAGATATTCTTTTAAAAACAATGGGTAAGAATAATGGGACAGGTAAATAAAATGGACCGAGCAAAAAAGATCGATATGGAAGTTAAAAAGATTCACACTGGTATAAAGAAAGCTAATCTGATCCTGAGAGAGCGAATAAGAGATATTCAGGCAGATCTTACTGAGTGGGATTTATCGGATGGGCGAAATGATAAAAACGGAGAAAACTTCTTGCACTAAGAGTAAAGACCATGATTTTCTAGAAATTTATAGTTTCCAGATGGGAACTATGTTTTCTATAGACAGATTTTGGAAAATTTTTAAATGTTCTAGATGTATGAAATTAAAGCTAGTAACGAAAGATTTAAAATAAAAGATAAGGTATGGAGTAATAATGTCTAGATTTGATTCGATGTTGCAGGATCAATTAACTCTTAAGATCGATAATATATTTGAGCTAGGTACAAATGATTCCTATTGGTCTTTGACCGAGTTGGGAATTGATTTGTACGATAATCAGGTTGAGATTTTAAATGCCGTTTGTGATCTTAGTATCCCATATGTAGGTGTACTTGCTTCTCGTGGATCGGGCAAGACTTATTCTGTTGCTATTGCCATTGTTAAGCTTTGCTTAGATAATCCAGGATTTCGTGTTGGTATCTTTGGGCCAAAAGCAGATACCTCAAAACGATTAGTTAAAGAAGATATTATAGGGCGTATTCTTTCTCCTACCTCTAAGGTCTATGCTCAAATAGACTGGAACAAAACCTCTAATTCTTTTATTCAATTTAAAAATGGATCAACTGTAAAGGCATTATCTGCTTCTCCAACTGCTACACAGGAATCAGAGCACTTTCATGTGCTGGTACTTGATGAAGCTCATAGAACTAGTGATTTCGTGGTCAAAGAAAAATTAGTCCCAATGCTTGGTAGTTTTTCTGTTGCTAAAACTATTAAGATTGGGATTTCTCTTTATAAAAATAATTTTTGGCATAGTTGTAATGATAATGGAACTAAGTATAAGGTTTTACGCAAAGCTTGGTCTGAATGTGATATTTATTGGCTGCAGGGATCTATACGTTATGAGGGCAAGGATTATCCTAAGCGTATTGTAGATTTGATGCCAAAAGTTGTTAAGGAAAAACTTTTTCCTAATGATTTATCCCTTCACTACGATAGTGTAGAGGGCTATTCAGAAATTGAATGGAATACACAATATGAAATGATATGGATGGAGGATATTAACCTTGTTCTATCAGGTGATCAACAAAAGAAACTTGCATCAGGATTGTTTGATATCCTTAAGAAAGGTCGTCCTGAGAGGAGTGAAAAGTATTATTTTGGTTTAGATACTGCATCAGGAACTTTGATGCCTGGGCAGAAGGATCTAGACTGGACGGTACTAACAATTTTAAGAAAAAACCAAGATAATACTAAAGATATTATATTTAAACAGATGTGGCAGGGTGACACTGTTACTCAAATGCAGGAAATAAGAGATTTAATTCATCCTACTGATGGTGAGTTTAAATGCGTTATGGGACTTGCTGATTTTTCAAATTTTGCTATTGGTCTTGTGGATATATTTAGAAAAGAAGGTATTCCTATGGCGGGAGTTAGTTTTGGAGCTAAAGAACCAATTACAGGAAAGAATTTTAAAAATGCTATGGTAGATCAGTTTGTTTTCGAGCTTGATAGTGGAAGAGTTCAATACCCTAATATTGAGAAGATAAAAAAGAGTAAAGTTTTTAAAGAAGGCTATGAACAATGGGGTCTTGTAGAAAGACATCGTAGCAAAGCAGGAATAAATGACAAGATCTTTGTAGATCCCTCTGCAGGGCACGACGATCACGTTTCAGCTGACGTTTTAGCCGTTTGGTGTGCAGATCAAGAGAAGTCCTTTGCAGGTAAGGTTGTCCATACTATGCGAGATGTTCCAAGACCTATAGGTGGGCCAAGTAATTTAAGTGGTTTGGGTACTCCGATGCCAGGGCAGCCTGGAGATCCTAACCAAGGTCGATTTCTTAAAGATAGGCTAACATAATGATTTCCGATAAAGAGCTTAAAAAAGAGATTAAAGCTATAAAAGCTTTTTTAAAATATTTAATTAGAACACATAAGAAACATGATTTCCCCGAAGTACAAGGTTATCTAGATGGTTTAATTTTTTGTTTGAAAGGGAAACTTGATTAGTAAATAACAATACTAAAAAACAAGTTGGATCTGACGACAATTTGGGATATACTTAGAAGTGAAAAAATACTTATCTGCATTTCTGATTTAAAAAATCTGGAAAAATAATATGAAAAATAATCAAGCCCTTGATGAGGCTCGTAAATATTTGTTGTATGTTTCTGATGCTCTGCAAGCCATAGCGTCAAGTTATTCTACTGATAAAGAGGATCGAACCATTTTAAATAAATTTTCTTCTGATCTGTTTGAATATTCAAATGGACTTGAGCAATTGAGGAATCAAATAACTGCTAAAGAACAGGCAAAGAAAAAAATTAAAATTGTTGCAGAATTGGAATACGCATATGAATCCCAGAAACGTCATACTGAGAAAGTTAGAACTGATTTGCGTACTGTTAAAGCACTTCTAAAGAATGCAGAGAAAATTGGTGTTGAGGCAGATATAAAAGAAGCTAAGAATCGTGTTGTCTATTATACTAATCAATTTTCTATTGCAGAACAGAATGAATTAAAAGCTAAGAAAGAATTTGAGCAAGGAGCTTAATATGGCAAGACAAAAGGGCAGTAAAAATAGCAAAGGTATTTCAAAGAAAGGAACAGCATCTGGCACTGGTTTTCATGGTGGTATCCAGGAGCCAAATTCTGGAGCTAATGCATTTACTCTAGGATTGAATAAGACTGCTTCGTTGGATAAGAATGCTTCTAGTGGAGAATATTCTGTCACACAGACTCAATCTTTTTTCTATTCGCCAGAATTAACAAGTGATTCATGGGTTCTTCCAAAATCTCGTCAGGAAATTTTGAAATGGATTCGTATTTTCTTTAATCTTGAACCTTATATCCAACAGATTACAATGATGCACTCATTATATCCTTTTTCAAAATTTGATTTAGTTGTATCTGATCCTACCATTAAGAAATTTTATGAAGAAATGTCTTCAAATGGTGATTTTAATTTATTTGAATTTATTCTTCAAGCTTCTTTGTCACGAGAAAAGTTTGGTGAGGCAATTCCATTCGGTAATTTGACTCAGGATGAAAATCCTTCTAAGAATGGTAAAAAACTTTTTCGATGGCACAATTTTATTCTTTTAGAGCCAGAGCTTGTTGAGATTAAGACGGATATGATGAGTGGGAAAAAGACTTTTGAGATGGTTCCTACCGAGGAAATTAAAGCTCTTATTTCTTCTACTCGTCCCGAAGATATTGAACGAGTTGCAGAGCTTAGAGAGTCTTCTCCAGAGCTTGTTAATGCTGTTGTAGAACATAGAAATATTAAACTTGATGAAAGTTGTGTGTCACAGATTGCACGTATTACTGATCCTTCTGCTACACGAGGAACATCTAGGATTCAATCATGTTTTAAAGCTCTTATTCTTCAAGATTGGATTCGTCTTGCCCAATCCGCTTACGCTAAAAATTATGTATTTCCTAAAGAATTGTGGACTATTGGTGATTTAGCAAGTGGCACAATGCCTTCTAATGATGATTTAAATAATTGGAAACAGCTTATTAATCAATCTATTCAAAGTCCTCCTTTTACAATTATTGCTCCACCCATTGTTCACTATGAAGCTTTGAGTGTTATGGGTAAGCAATTTCCTTTGAATCAGGAATATGACTATATTCAGGATCAATTGCTTGTGGGGTTGGGTGTAAATAAAAATATTATTTTAGGTGAAGGTCCAAATTTTGGTAATAGTAAAACAATGGCTCTTCAGGCATTGGTCATGCAATATAAGGCTGTACGTGACAAGTTTGAAGATTGGATGATTAATAAGTTTTTTAGACCTATTGCTGAGAAGAATGGATTTTATACTGTTGATCCTGATACGGGTGAGAAGCAGTTAATTCTTCCTCAAATCTCTTGGTATAAATCTTTGGATATTGATGCCCAAGAACGTGAACAGGAACAATTTGCGGAGTTTCATAAAGACGGTCTTATTTCTACAAAGACCCTATTTAGTAAATATCCTAATCTTGATTATGAAACCGAACGTAAGCAATTGGAAGAAGAACGTGGAACTATTTTTGATAAAGGTGGGAAAGATAGTCGTTTGCCAGCTCAAATTTCTAAGCCTAGTAGCGGTGGTGGAGGTGGTGGAGGAGGAATTGGTGATGAAGGTTTAGGGGAAGAAGAAGGTGCTCCAGAACCAATGGAACCAACAGAGCCAATGGAACCAGGAGCTGAAGGTGAAGGTACTCTTCCTGAAGGTCAAGAGAGTTCTCCTAATGTGGGAGAAACTAATGAAGGTGGCTCTTCAGATTTGGGTATGCCAGAGGTTTAAAAATGTTTACAAGTTCTAGTTCCACTAATGTTATTTGGAATATGGATTATATAACTTCTAATATTTGTAACTCTGTATTAACTAGTAGTTCAAATAGCATTAATATCTCTTATATTATTACACGTTGTAGAAAATGTAATCATGCCCATGCTCAAGATGGTGCAGAGGGATGTTATGATGTGATAGGACAGGCTGTAACGTTTGTAATTTGCCATTGTAAAGAACATGTCCCAACTGATAATCTTGAGTACTTGGAATATCTAATAAAGAAAAAGGAATCCTTATGAAAAAATCGTTAGCTTTGCTTATGTCTTTTTTGTTTACTCTTCCAGCTTGTAGTTTTTCTTCTGAATATCATGGTACTAATGAGGCTATAAGGGAAACAGTTAAAATTGTTATTAAATTAGAAAATTCTAAAGGACAGCATAGAGAAGCCCTTTGCTCAGGAGTTATTATAGGACCCAATGAAATTTTGACTGCAGGGCACTGTGTAGAGACTCCCTATAAAGTTATAAATATTTGGGTTCGAGATATTGATGGAAGAAGTCAACCTGCTTTGGTTGAGAAAGTTGCACCTGGAATAGATCTTGCTCTTCTTGAAATTGTTATACCTGAGAAACATTGGGCAAGAATATCTAATCATTTAGAAGTGGGAGATGCTGTAGAAGCAGTTGGGATGCCTATGGGATTAGAATGGACTTCAACATTTGGTCATGTAAGTGCTCTTCATAGAATGTTTGCTAATAGAGGTGAAAATGGCGATCTTGGTGAGTATACTCAATTTGATGCTCCTATAAATGGAGGAAATTCTGGTGGTGGGTTGTGGGATAGGCATGGTAGACTCGTTGGTATTGTTACTGCTCATGTAACACCTTGTTGGTTTGGTAGTTGGAGTGGTTTAAGTTTTGCAGTAAATATGAGCACAATTAAAGAATTTTTAAAGTCATAATAATATAAATCTCCTTTTGTAAAACGGGGCTTGTTCAGTGCCCTCATCGAAACTGAATAAAATAAATGAAAAGGAGCAACATGGAAGTGTATAGAGATAGCTACATCGTAGCATTAATGGTAAATGGAAAGATTCAGAAGGAATCTGATGATGGTTCTGTTCTTATTCCCTTTGGATCAGAGTATGTACTTCGACTTAAGAATAAACTTCGTAAACGTGCAGTAGCTGATGTTTGGATTGATGGAAAAGTAGCTGCAAAAGGTATTGTAATTGATGCTAATGGAACTGTAGACTTAGAAAGATTTGTTGCTGATGGTAATCTTTCCGAAGGTAAACGATTCAAATTAGCTAGACTTACCGATCCAAAAGTTGATCAACCTAATGATAGTGAAAATGGGATAATTGAAGTAAATTTTTATCCAGAGAAAGATGCTCCAGTAGTTGAAAAAATAGTTGAGCATCATGATTATTGGGATTTTAATCATTATCCCCATAATCATAATTGGATTGGGCATTGTCATCAATGTTGCAATAATAATTGGTGTTCTATCTGTCATCCAAATATATTTTTGTGCAAAACAACTACAACTAGCTGGGATGGACTTAGCAGCGGTAGTATCACTGTCGGTAATAATATTACTGGTGGAGATTTTAATAAAGCATTTCAAGGTGGTGTTACAGGTAATATTCCTATGAATGCTTCATTTTCTACAGAAGCATCCATGATGTCTCAGGTAACATCAAATAACTTAGATCTAAGCAAGGTTGTTAATTGTTCTTCTCTAGGTGAAGCTGCAGCAACAGTTGAGGGAAGTACATCCTCGCAGAAGTTTAGTTCTATATCCATAGATGTAGATCGTTCAAAACCTACTACTATTCGTTTAACGGTTAAAGGTTTAAGTAAGGTTCTAGAAGTCTGCAGTGCTTGTGGCTATAAGCGCAAGAAAGACGTTAAGTATTGTCCTTATGATGCAACTCAATTAGTGGCCTAAGAATCTGGGCCTGTCTTAATTGATTAGATATTGGTTGGGACAGGCCCAATTTTTATTTTAAAAGAGGTTAAAATGGCATTAAATAAACGTGGTAGTCCATCCAAAATTCAAGTATTTAAAAATGCTGGATTTATTATCAATGTTAACTACTTATCTGAAATGCTACTTAAACAGTGGCCTGACAAAAAGATTACAACAGATCAGTTACACTCAGCTTTAAAATCTATTGGTATTGATAATTATCAAGCTGAGGATATGTCTGAGCTTATGGGTCGTTTACAATCTATTGGTTTTGTTGTTTCTAAATAACGTAGTAAATAACAATAAAAAGTGTTTAAAAAGTATAATATTTTTATGTATTAATAGGAGTACTACGTTCTAATCGATTTTTTTCAATTAAAAGCCAAGTAAAGAGGAGATTCATATGCCACAAGATAGCCACGATAGAGAAGGCAAGAAAGAACTTAATTATATCACAGAAGATGGAGATCTTAATGTTCCAGTGATGTTTGAAGCAGTTATGGTCAAATATATGGGACGAGTTTTGGATCTCATTAGAATTTCTGACATTTCAGAACGTAATTTAACTCAACTTTCTAGAACAATTAAAGATGATTGTTATGAGAAAATCAAATTTGCTAAAGCTATCTTAGAGAAGCATGGGATTGACGAGAGCAAGTAATGCCTCTCCGAAAAATTAAGAATCCATATAACTTTCAAAAATGCAGGACATGTGATCATTATTTCCTTTCCCATACTTCTATGCCTGACGAGACGATATTTTGTGAATGGGGAAATAGCTCTTATAAACCCACACGATGTTATTGTAGAGATTTTGTTCCTAAAGATAATTTAGAATTTCTCGAATGGAAATTGGATAAAAAGAGAAAGAAGAATGTATCAGGATAGTAGATGTCGAACTTGTAATCACTTTTGGGAAGTTCACGATCATCATGGGCGTATACGTTGCTATGAATATCTTGATGAGGACTATAATCCAGTTGGGGATTGTTCTTGTGATACAGGATATATTCCTGGAGATAATTTAGAATATCTGGAAATGAAATATGAGCGAAACAAATTGGCTATCAAATCTCGCAATAAAAGCAATGAGGATCTGCCGCCTAAATAAAGAAGCAGTAGGGAATCATCGTCAGGATATGACGGGGCCAGTTCTCAATAATTTATTGAATAGTGGATATACGCAAGTAATGTGGAATTCAAATGGTTCCCATCATAGTGAGTGTAGGGATTTAAATAAGCAAGTTTGGGATCTTCAAGATTTTTTAAGCACAACTGAATATGATGCTCCCTTGTTTTCTCGTTCTCATCCAGGTGATGCTTCTTGTACATTAACTGTATCTGGTCCTAGCCTTCCTCCAATTGAAGTTGATTCCTATGGAGAGACTGACGAAGCAATAGGTACTAATCGTCCTATAAGGGCTCCTGTAGCTCCAAAACCAACGGTTAAGAGATTAGCTCCAACTCCTGAGCCCAGGATTGATCGAAAGCCTATAGAACCAGAGAAAAAAGTTGTTTATGTTCCTAAAGAAGTTCATAAGCAGATTAAAGATCCTTTTGAGAAGCATGATCTTAGTCCTGAAGAATATTCTGATTGGTTACGAGATCTTGAGAAAGAGAATGTTGAAGAATCTATTCCAACTATTCCAGCTAAACCAACTGATGAAGAAGTAGAAGAATGGCAGCGTGGATTGGATAGAGAAACTAGTAAGAAAGTACCCAATTGGATTTACGGAATTTTTAAAGGATAAAATTTACTATGAGTTTGATTAAGTTAGGTTCTCATCTTCGAATCTTAAAAACGGCTGCTATGGTTGAAGATTTACTTATTGATAGACCTGTTGAAGCTGCTAAACCTGTAGTTTCCAAGGTTATTGAATCAAAAAATTCTGATTTCCTTTATTATCGTGCTCGTGCAATTAGTGCTGGTGATCAAGGCCCCCTGAATAAAGATGGGGCTCGTAGTTGGAATTTTAATGGGAATAAAGATTATTTTGAGCGAAAAGAGTTAGAAGCTGCATATGAAACGTTTATTGGGCGTAACATTTTCCTTGATCATAACTCTGAGAGTTCCTTGTATTCTATTGGTAAGATTATTGACGCTTTGCCTATTGATGATAAAGAAACTGGCGAATTTTATATTGAATTAGTTGGAAAGATTGATCGTACTCTTCATCCTGAAATTTGTCGTAAGATCGAAACAGGTGAACTTAATAGCACAAGTATGGGCTGCTCAGTTGATGAGTCCATTTGTTCTATTTGTGGTCATGTTCTTCATTCAGATGCTGATGAAAAATGTAACCATATGGGTATGAATCTTGGCAAGGAATTTCCTGCTGAAGTTGATATGCCTGAATATAGCATTAAAAAAGGGGATATGGTTCCTTGTTTTTCTATTAATAAAGGAATTGTTTTTAATGAAGATAGTATTGTGGGGGTTCCTGCAGATCCAACAGCTGTTATCAAAACCGTTTTGTCTAATATGAAGAGTCAGATTTCTAAAAAAGCTTCTCTGACAAAAAAAGAGCAATTAGATTTAGCAGCACAGATGGAAAAATTATTTGAAAAATTAGATGCTGATACTAAGATTCAATTAAAAGCTGATTTTTGTGGCATTTGCCCACCAGTTGAAAAGGAGTCGTCCATGGCTGATAAGAGCGTAATTCCTAATGAAGAAACCAAAAAGATTTTATCTAAAATCTCTGCTTTAGAGATGGAACAACTTGAATCATTTATAACACATAAGACTAAGAAAGCTAACGAAGTAGCCAGCCAGGAGATCGTTGCTGATGCCGCTGCAAAAGAAGAGACATTTCTATCTAAGATTGTTGCTAAAGTAAAAGATGCTCTTTCTAAAGAAGCTGCTAAATGTGAACGTTGTGAGGATATTCTTAGTGAGAAAGATCCTAGTCATGAATATGACCCAGATTGTGCAGGTTCTCTTTGTGCAAAACACGAAGCAGAATGGTATAAAAAGAAATCGTCTATTTCAGCTAAATTCCAGGAAGATAAAAATAACGTTTTAGATTCCACATGGTCAGTTAATGACGGTGATAAGTGTATTCTTGAAGCTTCCCTTAAAGAGATTTGGGGCTCACAATTTGAATTACTTTCATTTGATGATCAAAGATGGGCAACTAGTGAGGAGTATGCTAAAGAGATTGTTGCTCGTTATACCAAAGATGGTATTGAGAAACTTGCAGATGCTTGGGATGTCTCTCATAAGCTTTCAAAGACAGCTGCAGATCCAAAACTTGGTCCTTCAGGGACTCGTGCAAAACCCTCAACTGGATCTTCTAATAAAGAACACAGCTATCCAACAAATCCTAAATTTGAAAAGCCTAAACCAGGAACAAGTTCAAAAGGTCCCGCCGCACCAGCTCATAAAGATGTAAAGGACTCTAAGGTTGAAATGCCAGGGCAGGAGAAAGGTCAAACTGGTCCTGCAGCACCAAAGGCAAAAGAAGTTAAAACAGATCATAGTGAGCCAAAGGTAGAAGCAGAAGGTAAAGAAGTAAAGAATACACCTAAGAATCCTGAAGAGAAAAAGCATGATAAGTCTGAGAAAGAAGTAAAGACGGATTATGTTGCTGAAGGTAAAGAACATATGGAAGAAGAAGCAAAAGATGGGAAAAAAGAAGATAAGAAATCTGATAAAAAATCTTCTTTAATTAGTTGGGCTTCTCTTACCTCCAAAGCACAAGATTTTATTAAAACAGCCGCTACAAAACATATTAAAAGTGGAATGAAAAATGCTGAAGCTGTCGCTAAGGCTCACAGCGAATTTATAGCTCAGGAGAATGATATGAAAAAGCAAGCATCCGATGGCAAGCCAGATGAATCAGTTGAAGGATCTACTCTTCCAGAAGGCACGAAAGAGATGGGAGATAAGCCAGAGGAATCAGTTAAAGGTACTACCCTTCCTGGTGGTGCTGCTCCTTCTTCAGCTCCTGAAACAAGTGCTCAGGGTGACACAGAGCACAAGACACCAAATTTGACAAAGAAACCTGACGAAGCAGTTGATGGTACAACCACTCCTAAAGATCATATTCCTAATACTCAAAAGAGTGATGAAAGTTCTAAAGGAACAACTTTCCCTGATAGTAAGAAAGAAATTGGCGATAAAGCTGAATCGGCAGTAAAAGAAGCTGCTAAATCTGAAAGCTCTGCTCCAATTGAAGCTGTTCAGGATAAACCAGCACTTTCCAAAGCAACAGCTGGTGATACACCTGAAAGCGCACGAGAAGGCGGCGATTTAAAGAAAGATCCCAAAGATATTGAATCCGTTAATAAAAAGGCTGCAACTGAAATGCCTATGCCAGCTGATAAAGATCCTATGGAATCAATGAAACCAGAAGCTCCATTAGATGAGAAACCTCTAGATCTCCCAATGGATGGTCCTAAAGTTGACGCTCCTGCTGAAGAAGTTTCCGCATTTGATACTGCTGAGAATGTTGATATTGGTGAGGGTTATACAGCTAACAAGGATAAAGAATCTAAAGAAATTATTGTTATGAAAGATGGTCAGGAAGTCAAACGTCTCCCAGATGGTTTTGGTAAAGATATGGCAGTTGTTCTACCTCTTATGAAAGCCGTTCTTGGTCTTCCTCCAACAGAAGAAGTTAAACCTGAAGTTCCAGGTGTAGCAGCTCCTTTGGAAGAGCATAAAGAAGAACCTAAGCTTGAAGAACATCCAGGTGCAGAAGAAGCACATGAAGATGAACTTGGGATTAAAGAGTCTGCTCTTAAGGTAAAAGAAGCTGCCCTTGCAGAGAAAGAAGCTGCAATCACTGCAAAAGAAGCAGAGATTAAGGCTACCGAATTATCCAAGAAATTTGCCTCTATTATTCAAGCTCGTACAGAACGCTGTAAGAAAATTGTAGCTGCTTTGGTTGAAAAAGATGCACTTCAAATGGATAAAGAAGTTTATGACACAGAACGTAAGAATGGCACATATATGTTAGATGCTCAGAAAAAAGCTTTTGAATATGCTATCAAAGCAAAACAGAAAGAATTACTAGCTATGGATGATAATGCATTACTTGCTACAGAGAAAGTAATTGCTGATCTTAAAGCTCCTGCTTCTACAGTAAATACAAAGAAAGCAAGTCATATCTTTGTTTCACCTTCATTTGGTGAAGAGCTTTCTGAAGATGCACAACTTAAGAAAATCTTTGACACATTCGGTACTAAAAACAGACCACAATAACTTCAATGGGTAGACCTAAATCTCAATTTTGTAAGTATGGTCATGATACAAGTATCTGTGGAAGAGATTCTACTAATGCTTGTAATGGCTGCAAGAGAAATTGGACTTTAGAGAATAAAGATTATTACACAGCGTATCATATAGAACATAGAAATAATATTTTAGTGCAACGAAAAGAATATCGTAACACAAATAAAGAGTTTATAGCTTTAAAAGAGAAAGAATGGAATGGTGCCCATAAAGAACGTAGTGTAGAAATAGATAGAAAGTCTTATGAACGTCATAGACCAAAACGTTTGGCTTCTATGATAAGAAGTCAAACTAATCGTAATCTTAGAGTAGTAGCTTGGACTGATTGGGATAAAATTAAAGAAATTTATGCCAATTGTCCTAAAGGAATGGAAGTTGATCATATAATTCCTTTACAGGGTAAAGAAGTTTCTGGGTTGCATGTAAGTTGGAATTTGCAATATTTAACTCCTACAGCTAATAGATCCAAGAGAAATAAACTGATTTGTTAACCCCTAGCTAGGTTCAAAATTTGTTATGTTGGAAAATTCATAACATCTTATTCGTTTCATCCAGAAAAGTAAAAAAGTTTAAAAGATAAACAATTTTCCACACATGTTTGTGTGGCCTTTAAATAAGACCTACAACTAGAAAAGACCCGCCTCGATTGTTTCAGAATCAAAAAATAAATCAAGGAGTTACAAAATGGCTATTCGGCAGATAAAAGAAGTAAACCGTTCAATCGGTTATCCAATCGCCTCTGGAAATATCGTTGGTGGAAATTTGCTACAACTGAATGTAAGTGGACAGCTTTTGCCTTGGGATCACACCCAGACAACAGGCCAGCCTTTCGGTTTAGCAATTGAATCCAATGTACTTTTCCCACTTCAGCCAGCAAACGGTGAAGTAGCAGGGCAGGGTTTCGACTATACCAACTTCAATCGTGGTGGAATGGAATCCGTTTATAACAACGGTGGAGATTTCGTCCTTTATGATGATGGTCGTGGTTATCCTTATGCTCGTGGTACGGTAACATATGCAGTTAATCAACCAGTCTACGCTTCTTCAGCAACTGATGGTCTTATCACATCTGCTGCTACAAGCGGAGTTCTAGTTGGATATGTTGTCAGTTTCGACGTTGCAACTGACCCAACACAGCTTGAGATCAAATCCATAATCTAATTAATTTTAGATCTAGTTGTAAGCATGATTGGTCGTGAGACTGACATGTAAATTTAAAGGAGAAATTTTATGAACGATAAGTTAAATGTAGAAGCCTCCATGGAGATTCTTTCCAGCGCACAGGTTGAGGAAAAACTCACCCGCTTGATGAATTCCCCAGGTGGACTTCAAAAGATCGCACAGCAAATGCTCTCGCCCCTAAAGCGAGAACTTTTGTACGAAGGCCGTATTCGCCAACTCTTCCAGACCTATAAACTAGCTCTTGGAGAAGAAGCAGTATTCGACGCTGATGTTGATGTACCAGCCGCAAGCATCTCAGTCGAAGGTCTTCCAGCACAGCTCGAAGTTCTAGCAGATCGTATTCGTGTTGAAACGTCACCTATTTCAACCCGCCCTATGATTCGTTGGAATGAATCGAACTTCCGCAAATATGACGTTCTAAACAGAACACAAGAACGTGCAAAAGCATCAATCATGCTTCAGGAAGATACTCGTGGTTATAATTTGATCAACTTCGCAAGTGGTTTGACAAATCAGACACCCGCAGCATCTCTTGCTGGTACGACTGCTGCAACAAACAACCCTTCAGTTATCGCCAACGGCGCAACTGGATTGTCCATGTATACCTTGGCTACCGCAATCGTAACCCTAAGCTCAAAGCTTTTGGTTGCCAGCAAGTTATATATTAACCCACTAACACGTAGAGACTTGCTGTTGTTCAACAATGCTCCAAGTGGTAATGGTGGACTTGGTATCTTCGCTCCTAACTTCCAGGATACAGCTCTAAAGGCTGGTCGTGTAGGTGGAATCATGGGCGTTGACGTTCTAGAGTCTGTTGTTGTTCCTTCTAATGCCTGTTTCGTCTTGGCTCCCGCTGATTATCTTGGCGTTCTCGCCATTCGTACAGACCTATCGGTTGAGACAATGAAAGATGTAAACAAGATGGCAGATGTATTTGCAATCTGGGAAGATCTCGGATTTTTAATCCGATATGCCAAAGGCATTGTGAAGATCACCCTACCCTAAGTTATTTAGGGTGTTGTTGCTGTATTTTTACTGGAGGGGATGTAAAAATCCCCTCTTGCTAAAAATATACAAATATGGTATACTAATAGATATGGAAAAGATAAGTGGAATTTATACAATAACTCATATAAGTAATGGTAAGATGTATGTTGGCTCTGCCATTAATATCGAAAAACGTTGGTCTGAACATCGATCAGAGTTAAATCATAATAAGCATGATAATCCTCGTCTTCAAAATTCATGGAATAAGTATGGGGAATATCAATTTAATTTTAGACTTTTAGAAGAAGTTAAAGATCCTTCTAAGCTATTAGAAAGAGAACAGTATTGGATGGATAGTTTACATAGTTCTGATAGAAATAAAGGTTTTAATATTCGTATAAAAGCTGAGAGTAATTTTGGGCTAAAACATACACTTGAGACTATTGAAAAAATTAAATTAGGAAGTATTGGTAAAAATAGAGATAAAGTTGGTGCAAAAAATCCTTTTTTTGGTCATATGCATACAGAAGCAGCTCATAAAAAGATGCATAAGCCTAAGTCTGACGAAGGTAGAAAGAATATTAAAATTGCAAGACAAAAATATTCAGATAGTCTTAAGATTAAAAAGATTTGTTTGGGTTGTAAAGAAGAATTTTTAATGTTGCCCTATGAGGATAAACGATTCTGTAATCATCCTTGTTGGTTAAAGTATCAAACAGCTAATAGATTAAATTTAAGTAGGGAAGAAAGATAAGGTTTACTTAGTGGGCTTGTAGCTCAATTGGGGGAGCAAG
>Ga0265338_10003892_pt1 | contig 20645 bp, 15 predicted proteins | sample 42126metaG_FD_193579 | JGI IMG/M metagenome (GOLD analysis project Ga0265338, IMG submission 193579) | Rhizosphere microbial communities from Carex aquatilis grown in University of Washington, Seatle, WA, United States - 4-21-26 metaG | ecosystem: Host-associated > Plants > Roots > Rhizosphere...
TCTTCACCTCGACGATCTCGGTGATGCCGCCGTTCATCGTCGGCATCTTGCTCATCGACGTGTTCGCCGTCTGGCTCCGCTGGCTGCCTTCCTCGGGCTTCATGCCGCTGTCGGCCGGCTTCGGGTCGTGGTTCAGTCACATCATCCTCCCGGCGCTCGCGCTGAGCTTCGACACGATCGCGGACGTCGCCCGGCAGCTGCGGGTCGGGCTGGTGACCGCCAACCGGCAGAACTACGCCACCGGCGCTGTTGTCCGCGGCCTGAGCGGACGCCGGGTCTTCTTCGTGCACGTGCTGCGCAATGGCATCGGCCCGGCGGTCGCGGTCCTGGGCCTCAAGTTCCCGAACCTGCTCGGCGGCGCGGTCGTCACCGAGGCCATCTTCCAGCTCTCCGGCTACGGCCAGTTCGCCGCCCAGTCCGCCATCAAGGGTGACGTCCCGTCGGTGCAGGCGGTCCTGGTTGTCTCGGTGCTGCTGGTCGTGCTCTTCAACCTGCTGGTCAACATCATCCTGGCGCGGCTGATCCCGGCGTCGGCTTCTCGGGGGCTCTGATCATGATCAAGAACGTGTGGCGCCTGACCAGCGGGCGCATCGCGATCGTGCTACTGTCCGCCATCTTGTTCCTCGCGGTCTTCGGCCCGCTGCTGTCGCCCTATGCGCCGAACGACACGGTCGGCCCCCAGCTGGCCGGGCCGAGCTCGCACTTCCTGCTCGGCACCGACTACATCGGCCGGGACGTGCTCTCGCGCATGCTCACCGGCGCGGGGCTGAGCGTTCTCGGCGCGCTCCTCGTCGCGGGCCTCGCGCTGGTGTTCGGCGCGCTGCCCGGCGTCCTCTCCGTCTACCTGGGGCGGGTGTTCGAGTGGATTTCGCTGCGTGTCATCGACACCCTGATCGCGCTGCCGTTCCTCGTCTTCGCCGTGGCGATGACCGCGCTGCTAGGTAACGGTGTCTTCCAGGCGCTGTTCGCCGTCGGCTTCCTGCTGGCGCCTGTTTTCTACCGGGTATCGCGCTCGGCCACGCTGTCCGTGGCGAACTCGCAGTACGTCGAGGCGGCGATCCTGGCCGGCGCCTCCACGCGGTGGGTCGTGGCCAAGCACGTCTGGCACAAGGTGACTCCGCCGATCGCCATCTCACTGTCGACCACCATCGGTCTCGGGCTGGTCGTCATCTCCTCACTGACGTTCCTGGGTATCGGCGTGAGTCCACCCCAGGCGACGTGGGGCGGCATTCTGGCCACCGATCTCGAGTACATCGCGCTGCAGCCGTGGGCGCCCATCGTGCCGATCGGCCTGATCCTCGTTGCCGTGCTCGCCTGCAACCTCCTGGCCGACGCGGTGCGGGACACCGCCGGCGAGTCCGGCCGTCAGCTGCTCAACGCGCGGGCGGCTAAGAAGGCGGGCAAGCGGGACGCACGCGTTGAGCGCGGCAGCCGGCCGGCCCCGGCGGCCTCGGGCACGGCGAGCACCACGCCCGCCCCGGTTGCGGACACCAGCGAGCCCGGGCTGCTGGACGGCGAGCCCGTCGGTGAAACCACTAGCGGCGCGGCCGCGTCCGCTGGGCCGGACGCCGCCGGCCAGCCCGAGGTCGTGCTGGATGTGCAGGACCTGCGGATCGTGAACCGCATCGGCCAGGCCGACCTGGTCAACGGGCTGAGTTTCTCGCTGCGCCGCGGCCAGACCCTGGGCATCGTCGGGGAATCCGGCAGCGGCAAGACACTCACGATCCGCGCCGTGCTCGGCATCCTGCCCAAGCAACTGGAGCAGGCCGGCGGCACGGTCGAGATCCTGGGGCGGCGAACGGCCGACTTCAGCAAGCAGGACTGGGTGGACGTCCGGGGCAACTCCATCTCGGCCGTGTTCCAGGACCCGGGCTCGTACTTGAACCCCTCCATCTGGCTGGGCCGGCAGGTCGCCGAGGTGCTGCGGGTCAAGAAGAAGCTGTCCCGGGCGGCAGCCAAGGCCGAGACACTGCGCCTGTTCGAGGCTGTCCATCTGCGCGAACCGCACCTGGTCTACGAGCAGTACGTCCACGAACTCTCCGGCGGCATGCTCCAGCGCGTGCTCATCGCCGCGGCTATCGCTCTCGGGCCGGACATCCTCGTCGCCGACGAGGCGACGACCGCCCTTGACGTGACCGTGCAGGCCGAGATCCTGGACCTGCTACAGGAACTGCGGGAAACCCAGGGGCTCTCGATCGTGCTGATCTCCCATGACCTTGCCGTCATCGCGCAGCTCAGCGACGAGGTGCTCGTGATGCGGTCCGGCACTGTGATCGAGCACGGCTCCGCCAGCCAGGTCCTGCACCACCCCCAGCACGAGTACACCCAGCTGCTGATCACCGAGCACAAGCGCTTCGGCCTTGACCGGTTCCTCCACTCTGACCTGCAGGAGGTCTCCGTTGTCTGACGCTGTGTTGTCTGGCGCCGTGCTGCCTGACACCGTGCCTTTGCTCGACGTCGGCGCCATCGACGTGCAGTACGGCAAGCGGCGTAACAAGCGCCAGGTCCTGTCCGCTGTCTCGCTTCAAGTCCGGGCCGGCGAGGTCGTCGGGCTGATCGGCGAAAGCGGAGCCGGCAAGTCGACGGTCGCACGCGCGATCCTCGGCCTTGCCCCGGTCACCGGCGGGCGGATCACGGTCGCCGGCAGCGAGGTGACCAAGTTCCGCAGCCAGCAGTGGCGCAGCTTCCGGCGGCGCGGTTTCGTGCAGTACGTCTTTCAGGATCCGCTGCGTTCGCTGGATGCGGACGTGCTCATCGGCGATTCGATCGCAGAGCCCTTGCGCGTCACCCGCGCTGGTTCGCGGGCTGAGATCGAGCAGAGGGTCAAGGAGTACGCGGCCAAGGTGCGGCTGGACGAGGAACTGCTGTCCCGCTTCCCGGCCGAAATCTCTGGCGGGCAGCGGCAGCGGGCCGCCGTCGCGCGTGCCCTGGTGACCGAGCCGAAGCTGCTCATCCTCGACGAGCCGGTCAGTGCCCTGGACGCCGCCAACCGGGTCCAGGTGCTCGGCGGGTTCGCCGAGCTCCGTGACGAGGGCATCGCCCAGCTCTACATATCCCATGACCTCGGCTCGGTCGCGGGTATCTGTGACCGCACCGCGGTGCTCTACCAGGGGCGGATCGTCGAGTACGGGCCGACGGCGGAGATTGTCAACAACCCGCAGCATCCGTACACGCGCTTGCTGGTCGGCTCCGCGCCGACGCTGCACGGCACGCCCATCGACCGGAAGGACCGCGCTCAGCTCCGGGCGGAGCTGGCAGCTCACGCCTCATGAGATCCCAGGGCCGGGGGTCCGGGTTCGCGGGCCCGAGCCCCCGTCGGCTTGGGTGGGACGTCCTTCGGGTTGCTGTCCGGCCGCACCGGCGCATCGGTGCGCTGGGGCTGGCGGCGGGAGTTGCGTGGAGCGCGGGCAAGCTGGCCATCCCCGCGCTGATCGCCCGCACGCTCGACACCGCCGTCGCCCGTGATCGCATCGGCGCGGTGCTGCTGGACAGTCTCGTCATCGTCCTCGTCGGCGCGGCCGGGGCACTCGCGGCAGCGCTACGCCGATGGTGGGCGCAGCGCCTGGGATTCCTGGTCGAGCGGGACATCCGTGCCCGGCTGGTGCGGCATGCCTACCGCCTGCACCTGGGCTTTCACTCGGAGGTCGCCAGCGGTGTGCTCGTCTCGCGTACCAGCTCCGACCTGCTCCAGATCCAGCAGCCATTCATCATGATCCCGCTGCTCTTCTCCGGGCTGGTGATGCTGCTGGGCGCGATCGTGTTGCTTTCTCTCGTCAGCGTTCCGCTGATGCTGGTGAGCCTGAGCCCCACCGTTCTGATCCTGGTGGTGTCGGTCCGCTTCACCGGGCGCCTCGGCCCGCAGTCGCAGGCCGTCCAGCTGGAACTGGCGGCAACGTCGGCGGAGGTCGGCGAGGCATTCACCGGCATGGCCTCGATCAAGGGCCTCGGCGCGGAGCAGGCCGCCCTGGCGGCACTGCAAGCCAGGACGGCCCGTGTCTTCGACGCCACCATGAGGCTGACCCGGCTGCGCGCCGCCTACCTTCCCTTCTTCGATTTCCTGCCGACCATCGGGCTGGTGGGCACCCTCTGGTACGGCTCGACCCTGGTGGAGCAGGGCGCGATCACGGTGGGCGCCCTCGTCCAGGCGAACGCCTACGTCCTGTTGCTGAGCAACCCGCTGCGGACGGTCGGCACGACGATCGCCCAACTGCAGCGTGCGCTCGTCAGCGCGACCCTCATCGGCGAGGTCGTCTCAGTGGAGCCCGCTATCACCGATCCGCCGCATCCGGTGCCGCTCGGCGCGGTACGGGGGGAGATCCGCTTCGAGGACGTCGCCCTGCGCTACGAGGGCTCCTCGGCGCTCGCCCTGGACGGCATTGACCTGGTCGTCGCGGCCGGGGAAACCGTCGCGCTGGCCGGAGCCACCGGCTCCGGCAAGAGCACGCTCGCCTCCCTCGTCCCCCGCCTGAACGATCCCACCTCGGGGCGGGTGCTCATCGACGGAATCGACGTCCGGCATGCCCGCCTGGACGACGTCCGGGTGGCGAGCGCCGTCGTCTTCGAGGACACCCTGCTGTTCAGCGGCTCCATCGCCGACAACATCAGCTTCGCGAACCCGGGCGTGCACCGCGAGCGGATCGAGGACGCAGCCGGGATTGCCGGTGCCGTCGATTTCATCAGCGTGCTGGACGACGGCTACGAGACCGTCGTCGGCGAGCGCGGCATCGGCCTGTCGGGGGGCCAGCGCCAGCGCGTCGGCATCGCCCGCGCCCTGCTGGCCGATGCGCCGATCCTGATCCTCGACTCGGCGACGAGCGCGGTCGATGCCGTCAAGGAGATCGAGATCCTCTCGGCGCTGCGCTCGGCGAAGCGGCACACGACGCTGCTCATAGCCCATCGCCCGTCCACGATCGCCCTCGCCGACCGCGTGGTGCTCATGGATGCCGGGCGCATCGCCGACGTCGGAACCCACGCCGAACTCCTGTCCCGCTCGGCGCTCTACCGCAAGGTGCTCGCCCACGACGACGCCGCTGCCGACGAGGTCGGCCCCTGCGCCAGCAACGAGCTGGTGAGCTGAGGTGGCCCAGCCCGGCGTCCTGCGCAGGTCGCTGGTCATGCTCCGGCCGGCCCGGCCCCAGATTGTCCTCGCCGTAGCGCTGAGCTTGCTGGTCACCCTGGCGGCCCTGGCCGGCCCGTGGCTGCTCCGGTACGCCATTGACAACGGCCTGACCCGGCATCGCTCCGATCTGTTCGGCCGGGCCAGCGTGGTCTACCTGGTGATCGCGGTGGCGCTGCTCGTCTTCACGGCCTGGCAGACGATGATCGTCGGACGGGTCGGGGAGGGCTTCGTCCGCGACCTTCGGGACGGGGTCTTCCGGCACCTGCTCGGACTGTCGCCCAAGTTCTTCGACCGCACGCCCTCAGGCACGCTGCTGTCGCGCATGACCTCGGACGTGGATGCCCTGCAGGTCCTCGTCGAGGTGGGGCTGATCCAGCTCGGGCGCGCCCTGCTGACCCTGCTGCTGCTCGTCGTGTTCCTGCTCGGCCTGTCCTGGAAGCTGACCCTCGCCGGGCTGGTGCTGGCGCCGCCGGCTGCGGCCGGCGGCGCGTGGTTCCGCAAGCACTCGCGTCACGCGTACCAGTCCGTCCGTGAGCGCAGCGCCGAGACGATCGCGACGCTGGTCGAGGGCATCAACGGCATCCGTGAGATCCAGGCCGCCGGCCAGGTGGATCGCATGCTCGGCGTCTTCGACCAGCGCAACACCGACCAGTTCGACGCCAACGTCCGCTCGGTGTGGGTCCAGGCCAGGTACCTGCCGGTGATGGAGTTCGTCCCCGTCGCGTGGAGCGGCATCGCGCTCGGCCTCGGCAGCTGGCTCGTCGCGCACGGCGACCTCACGATCGGCTCGCTCAGTGCCTACCTGCTTTATCTCCAGCTCACCACCGACCCGATCCAGTCGCTGGCGATGCTCTTCAACCAGGCGCAGTCCGCCGGTGCCGCCCTGCGCAAGGAGTTTGCCGTGCTGGACACCCCGACGGACCTTCCCGAGGGGGGCGGCGAGGCCCCGGCCGGCGGCATCCTGGAGCTGCACGGCGTCGGCTTCCGCTACGACGGCGCGGAGAGCGCCGTCCTCGACGGTGTCAGTGTGGCGATCAGGCCGGGGGAGACCCTCGCGCTCGTGGGACCTACCGGCGCCGGCAAAACCACCCTCGCCAAACTCGCGGCCCGGTTCTACGACCCGACCGCCGGGGCGGTGACCTACGGCGGGGTCGACCTGCGCGAACTCAGCTTCGCCGGCTTGCGGCGGCGCATCGTGATGGTGACACAGGAGGGGCATCTGAGCGATGTGTCGGTGCGGGACAACATCCGCATCGCCCGCCCCGCCGCGACCGACGACGAGGTGGCCCGCGCGGTGGAACGCCTCGGCGTGGGCCATGTCTTCGACGCCCTGCCGTCCGGTCTTGACAGTCCCGCGGGACCCGGCGGTGACCTGCTGTCGGCCGGGCAGCGGCAGCTAGTGGCGCTGGCGCGGGCAGCCTTGGTGGACAGCGACGTGCTCATCCTCGACGAGGCCACCTCCGACCTCGACCCGGGCACGGAACTGGTCGCCACCCACGCCCTTGCCGAATTGCTCGCGGAGCGCACCACGATCGTGATCGCCCACCGGCTCTCGACGATCACCGGCGCCGACCGGATCGCGATCGTCGCCGAAGGCGGGATCAGCGAACTGGGCACGCACGAGGAACTGGTCGCGGCGGGCGGCCGCTATGCCGCGCTGTACGCCGGCTGGCTCCGCGGCACCCATCACCTTTGACGATGGGGTTGATAGAGAATCGTCGTTAGACATCCCGTTGGGCAAGCCGCATGCTGTGGATTATGAGCTCAACTCTCACCTCGGTGGCTTCTGCCTCGTACGTTGACAACTGGAAGGCCGCCCGGGAGACCAAGGAGCGTCAACGGCGCGACCCGGACGGCTTCCTGTCCTACGCCGGCTTCCACAAGCTCGCCCCGGCTCCGGCGAGCTTCGACGGCATCCCCGGGCGCTGGAGCACCGGCCCCGACGGACCGCAGGTGCAGCTCTCCGCGGGCGAAGAGCTGCTCGTGGAGGGGCAGGCCGTGACCGGGACGCACCAGTTCGCTCCGGTGGCCGAGAGGGAGTTCCGCCGGGCCGCCCGGGCCGGCGAGGTGATCCTTGAGCTGTCCAAGCGAGGTGGCCAGGACCTGCTCCGCCCCATCGACCCCGCCTTCGGCCGCCTGCTCATCGGGGCCTACGACCACACCCCGGCCTACGACCCCGACCCGCGGTGGATCGCCGAAGGACAGTTCATCCCCTTCGCTTCCGTCCGGCCCACGCCGCTCGGCGCCACGATCGGCGACATCGTCCACACCCACCTCGCCGTCGGCGAGGTCGTGTTCGCGCTCGACGGTGCCGAGCAGCGGCTGCTCGTCATCGCCCGTGACGGTCAGCAAGCCGGCGTAGCCGGCCCGGGCACCCTCCTGTTCACAGACGGGACGAGCGGCCTGACCACCGATCCCCAGGGCCGGTCGCTGCAGGTCGCGTTCCCGGCCGAGGCAGGCCCGGTGACGCTGGACTTCAATTACACCCAGAACCTGCAGCGCCCGTACACCGCGTTCGCGCCTTGCCCGCTGCCGCCTGCGCAGAACACCGTGACGGTCGCGATCGAGGCCGGCGAGCAGTTGCCGGTCTTCAACCGCTGAACACCGGGCTGAACACCGTGCTGGCCGTCGTGCTGGCCGACAAGGGGGGAACGAGTCATGGACCTTGAGCTCGCGTCGAAGCGCGCCATCGTGACCGGGGGGCGCCGGGGCATCGGCCGGGCCATCGCCGCCGCTCTCGCCGCCGAGGGGGCGCACGTGGTGATCGCCTCCCGTGATGCCGACGGGCTCGCGAAGACGGCCCAGGAGCTGCGGAACTCGACCGGCGGAACGGTCGAGGCGCACGTTGTCGACACCGCCTCGGCGGCCTCGGTGGCCGCGCTGGTCGATGACACCGTCGCGTCCCTGGGCGGGGTCGACATCCTCGTGAACAACGCTACGACGGTCATCGGCGGGCCGACCAGCACGCTTGACTCGACGCCCGAGGCGGTGGCCGCGGGCTTCGACGACAAGGTGCTCAGCTACCTGCGAGTTGCCCGGGCGGTGCTGCCGCACATGATCGACCAGCGGTGGGGCCGGATCATCAGCGTCGGCGGGCAGTCCTCCCTCTATGTCGGCTCGCTCGCCTCGACCATTCGCAACTCCGCGGTGCGGACCCTGTCCAAGAACATCGCGGACGAGAACGGCGGGCTGGGTATCAACGCCGTCGCGGTGCAACCGGGTGCGACCGTGACTGAGCGACTGCATGAACGGCTCGACCAGCAGACCGAGGACGAACGCGCCGAGACCCTGAGCAAGCTGGCGGAGCGGGTCAGCCTCCGGCGGCTGGTGACGGCCGAGGAGGTGGCGGCGGTGGTCGCGTTCCTGGCCTCACCGCGCAGCGTCGCCATCAACGGGAGCACGATCGACGTCGGCGGCGGGACACTCGGAGTCATCTTTCCCTGATCAGCCGGCGCACGGCGTCGGCCACGCACTGCACTAGCGGCGGGGCCAGGCCCTGGCGCATGCAGATAGAGAGTTCGAGCGGCACCGCTCGCGGTAGGTCGTCGCGCGGGACGAGTCCGGCCGGAGCCCGGCCGAGGGTCGCCATCAGCGCCACGCCGGCGCCCGCGGCGACGGCGGCCTGTACCCCGGCCAGCTGCGGCGCTTCGGCGGCAACGGTCGAGGAGATGCCGTAGGCGGACAAGGTCTCCAGTGCGCGGGTGCGCAGTACGCAGGGGTCGTCGAAGGCGACTACCGGCAGCGGCCGGTCTTTCAGCGGCTGCCATCCCGGTGCGGAATACCAGGTCAGTTCCAGCTCGCCGACGCGGACAGCGCGCGGATCGGCGAGCGATCCAAGCAGCAGCGCCAGGTCCACCCGGCCCGCGGCCAGCCCCTCGCGCAGCTGCGTGCCCCGGTCGATACGGAGCCGGACCTCGTAGTCAGCCAGCGACTGTCCCAGTTCGGCCGACAACGCAGGCAGCAGCTGGGCGGCGGCGTGCTCGGTGGAGCCGATCACCACCGTCTCGGGCGTCTCCATCCCGAAGCTGTGCAGGGCATCATCGTGCAGGGCGAGGATGCGCCGGGCGTACCCGAGCAGCTGCTCGCCGTCCTTGGTGAACTTCGAGCCGCGGCCGGAGCGCTCGACCAGCGGACGCCCGACCGCGGACTCGAGCCGTCGCACGTGCTGGCTGATCGCCGCCTGGCTCAGATGCAGGACGGCGGCTGCGCGCATGAAGCCGCCGTTGTCAGCGACCGCGACGAAGCTGCGCAACGGCGCCATGTCCAAGATCCGATTCACGTCCACCACCCGGACTACTAAACATTCATTGCTGCTGCTGATCGGTCATCATCGCCAACCGTCGTTGGACATCCACTATTCCGACCGACAAACTAAGAAATTGTGTTAAACGAGGAGAACACGCGAGCCGTTCCCAGTCAACCGCCACCCGTGCGAGCGCCCGCTCGTCACTGTCTGAGAGGACAGTCATGACCCGCCAGCTTCACTTCGGCCTGCACCCCTACGGCGTGGGCGGTCCCGGTTCGGACGGGCTCTGGAAGGACCCTCGCGTCGCGAAGACCGCCAGCGTCGACATCGACTACTACATCGACTGGGCGAAGCTCGCCGAGCGGGGGCTCTTCGATGCGTTCTTCATCGTTGACAGCCAGTTCATCAACGCCGATTACCCTCCCCACTACCTGAGCCGGCTGGAGCCGCTGACGCTGCTGTCGGCCGTCGCGACGCACACGAAGAACATCGGCTTGGTTGCCACCGCGAGCTCGACCTACAACTCCCCGTTCAACCTGGCGCGGCGCGTCGCCTCGCTGGACCACATCAGCCACGGCCGGGCCGGCTGGAACGTGGTCACCAGCTTCGACTCGCAGGTCTCGAAGAACTTCGGCCTGGACGAGCACCTCGACTACGCCACCCGGTACGGGCGCGCCCAGGAGTTCGTCGAGGTCGCGCGGGGGCTGTGGGACTCCTACGAGGACGACGCCTTCCCGGCCGACGTCGAGGCCGGGGTGTTCCTTGACCGGAGCAAGCTGCACCCGCTTAACCACGCCGGCCAGCACTTCAAGGTCGCCGGCCCGCTGAACCTGGCGCGGTCCAAGCAGGGCCAGCCGGTCATCTTCCAGTCCGGCGTCTCGGAGGAGGGCCGCACGCTGGCCGCGCACATCGCCGAGGGGATCTTCGCCCCCGGCGAGTCCTTCGAGTCCGCCCGTGAGCACTACGCGGACGTCAAGGCACGCGCCGCCGCCCTCGGGCGCAACCCCGACCACATCGTCATCCTCCCCAACGGTGCCCCGGTGGTGGCCGCGACCGACGAGGCCGCCCGGGCCCGTTCGCGGGAGATCTACGAGGAAGACAACGACTTCGACCGCAAGCTGGGCTTCCTCGGCCGCGCCTTCGGTGCCTACGACTTCCGCCAGCACGACCTCGACGCGCCGTTCCCTGACCTCTCCCACCTCACCGAGCGGGGCGGCCGTCGCGGCGTCGACCTGGTCAACCGCGCCCGCGAGAACGGCTGGACACTGCGCCAGACCGTCGAGGTGGCTTCGGAGTACCAGCCCAGGCCCTTCGTCGGCTCGCCGGTCACCGTGGCCGACGAGATACAGCGCTGGTTCTCCAACGGCGCCCTTGACGGCATCAACCTGGCCTTCCGGGTCCGCGACGAGCTGGAGAACTTCATCGACACGGTGGTGCCGATCCTCCAGCAGCGCGGACTGTACCGGCGGGAGTACGAGTCCGACACGCTGCGCGGCAACCTCGGGCTGCCGTTCCCGGTCAACCGCCACACGCAGCAGCGCGAGGCGGCCGGGGCGGCGGACGACTCGGACGCCCCCGCTGGCGACTTCGTCAATGCGTGAGGCCGAGGCGATGACTGCGCAGCTCTCACCCACCGGGGGCCGCGACGTGCACACCGTGCGCTTCCCGGTGGCCGCCCCGCCGTCCCAGATCGAGGTGCTCGTCGTTGGCGCCGGGCCGAGTGGCCTGGGCGCCGCGGTGGAGCTCACCGCCCACGGCGTCCAGGTCGCCGTGGTCGACCAGGCGCGGGAGGCGACGCTGGCCCGCGCCGGAGCGATGGGCCACTCGTCCCGCACCGTTGAGCACTTCCGGCGGTGGGGGCTGCTGCAGGCCATCCGCGACGAGTGGACCTTCCCGCCGGAGTGGAATCAGGGCATCCGCTTCGTCACCTCGCTGGTCGGCCATGACCTCGCGCCGAACCCACGGCCGGCCTTCGCCGCTGCCCCCGGCGCCGCACGGCCGAGGGTGGCGGCCGAGGGGATTCGGCGACCGCAGACGGTGCTGCAGAAGGTCTTCCTTCGCCACCTGGGGCTGCATGGTGTCAGCGTCGCCGGCGGCTGGCGCGTCGAGGCGCTGACCGAGGATGCCGACGGAGTCACGGTCGAGGTCGCCGACATCGACTCCGGCGACCGGCGCAGCATCCGCGCCCGCTACGTGATCGGTGCCGACGGCGGCAGCAGCAGCGTCCGCGCGCTGGCCGGCATCGAACGGGCCGGAGAGCGGGCCACGGAGAAGCGGCTGCGGCTGATCATCCGTACCGGCGACATCTCGGACCGGGTGGGGCCGGCCCCAAGCGGCACCAACATCGTCGTCAACGCCAAGGCTGACGGGTTCCTGGCCGCGGTGTCCAGCCGTGAGTGGCGCATCTACGGCGGCCCCTACCCGCTGGACTACGAGCCCAGCGAGGACGAGCTGATCGAGATCGGGCGCGCGGCCTTCGGCTTCGACCTTGACCTGGAGGTGGTCTCGGCGACGACGTTCTACCCGGCCAGCCGCATTGCCTCCACTTTCCGCCGCGGCCGGGTGCTGCTGCTCGGTGACGCCGCGCACGTGCGTACCCCCGGCGGCAACCTCGGCGAGGGCTTCGGCGACGTCGCCAACCTCGGCTGGAAGCTCGCAGCCGTGCTGCGCGGGCATGGCGGAGAGGCGCTGCTTGACTCCTACGACGCCGAGCGGCGGCGCCACAACTGGCGCATCGCCGACGACGCGCTGGAGTCGTGGCGCAGGGGACAGGCTGGGCTGGCGGAGATCCGTCGCGGCGGCATCCCCGACGACGCCGACCTCAGCCCCGAGGCCGAGGCGCGGCGGGCCGAGATCGCCGCTTCGCTCGGCGGCGGGTTCGCCGGCCGCGGCGGCCTCACCTTTGACGAGCGCTACGACGCCTCCCCGGTCGTCTGGTACGAGCCCGGGCAACTCGCCGAGGAGCCGGCCTGGGAGGCGGGGCGGTACACCGACGACCCGCGTCCCGGGCACCGCGCCCCCAACGGCGAGGTCGACCCCTATGGCAGCACGCTGTACGACCGGATCGGCAACTCCCTGGCGCTGCTGGTAATCGGCGACGCGGCCAGCATCGACCGCGGCGTCGAGCACGCGCTGGCGGCCGAGGCGGCCAGCCGCGGGCTGCCGTTCACCGTCGCGCACCTCTCGGAGCCGTCGCTGCGCGCGGTGTACGGCGACGGTACCGTCCTCGTCCGTCCGGACCAGCACGTCGCCTGGCGCGGCACCTCACTTCCCGAGGGCGGCGCCGCCGTGGTGCTCGACCACGTCCTGGGTATCCGGCAGGCCGCCGAGGCCGAGGTGCCGGAGGCCGACTCGGTGCTGGCCGGGACGGCGGCCGAGTGAGCACCGACATCGACGCACCCCGGTTCCGGCTGGGGTTCCTCACTCATGTCCAGGGGCGCGACGACCCGGCCGCCATCTACCGCAACGCCGCGGAGTTGTTCGTCGCCGCCGACGAACTGGGCTTCGACGTCGGCTGGGTCGCCCAGCACCACGCCCCGCTTGGCGGGCACGGCGGGCTGCCGTCGCCGTGGACCTTCCTAGCGAACGTGGCCGCCCGGACGACCCGCATCCGGCTTTCCACGGCGATCACGGTCCTTCCGCTGGAGGACCCGCTGAGGCTGGCCGAGGACGTCTCGCTCGTCAACACGATCAGCGGCGGACGGGTGGAGATCGGCGTTGGCAGCGGCGGCAGCAAGATTGAGTACGCGGCCTTCGGACGCGACGTCGAACGCAAGCGGGAGCTGACCACCGAGGGACTCGCCGTGCTGACCAAGGCACTGGCCGGTGAGGAGGTCGGCACGGCCGGATTCCGCATCCAGCCTCCGCCCGGCGACTTCTCCGACCGCATCTGGCAGGGTGTCTTCAGCGCCGGCGGCGCGCAGTACGCCGCGGCGTCCGGTTCGAACTTGCTCCTGAACCGCGCCGCCTACGGCTACAACGAGCCTACCGACGAGGTACAGCGACCCTGGGCCGACGCGTACCTCGCGGCGTGGTCGCAGCCGCGGCGTCCCCGCATCGGGCTATCGCGCTTCGTCTTCCCGGCCAAGGACCGCAGGACCGCGCTGGACATCATCGGCGCCGACGTCCTCGGCGCAGCCCGGCGGATGCGTTCGGAGCTGGGCTTCCCGGCCGACCTCGACACTGACGAGGCGCTGCGACGCTTCCACTGCTTCTACGGACACCCCGACGAGGTCATCGCGGCCTTGCGGAACGAGAAGGTGCTCCCGGTCGCCACAGACCTCATAGCGCAGTTCAACCCCGCGATCGTCGACCACGACAACGCCATCCGAGCCCTGGAGCTCATCGCCACGGAGGTCGCGCCGGCGCTGGGATGGAAGCCCGCCGGCCAGACCGGCCCCCACTGACAGGAGCGAGATCGTGAGTGAGTACCTGGACTTCGCCGGCCCCCGGGGGCTGCGCGTGCGCGGGACGGTCCTCGTCGTCCCCGGCCGCGGCGAAACCAGCGCCACCTACCGCCGCTTCGGCGCGCGGATCGCCGCCGATTCTTACACCGTCCGCGTGCTGGACTCGCCGGTCGTCACCGCTTCCGCCGACGATGCGCTTGCCAGCCTGGATGCCGCGCTCTCGGCGGCGCTGGCCTCGCTCGCGGTGGACCTGACCAAGCCGCTGGTCCTCGTGGGCAGCGACACCGGCGCGGCGACCCTCGCGGCATTGGTCGCGCGCGGCACGGCGGGCGGGAGCGCAGAACTTCCCGCGTGGTGGCCGGACGCCCTGGTGCTGGCTTCGCTGCCCGGCTACGGCAGCCATGAGGTCGGTAGCGACTGGGACGCCGAGTTGGATGTACGCAGCCACTGCCCGGTACACCGGGGCGTGCTGTCTGACGACACCACCTTTAGTCGCGGCGCACTGTCGACCGTGGTGGACGACGAGGTGCTGAGCCTTGCCTACGGCAGCGCCACCGACATCCCGCAGCTACTGCTCGTCGGCGACAGCGACCCACTGGCTGACCGGCAGGCGGTCGCCCGGGCGGCCAAGGCGCTCCCGTCCGCCCGGCTGTCCGTGGTGCGCGACGGCCACCACGACGTTCTGAATGACCTGCAGCACCGCTCGGTGGCGGCCGAGGTTGTCAGTTTTCTCGAAGTAGTTCGCGGCGGGCGACCGCTCTCCTCGATCGTCAGCACCGAGCTCAGCAGCTGGTGAGCGCAGGCCCGCAGCCCTGCCGCTGCCAGCCTCCCGTTAGGGCGTGGCCGACGGAGCCGGCGACCTGCCCGGGCCAGCCGTCGGCGGGGCGATGGCTGTTGGCACGGCCGTGACTTGCGGGGTGAAGACCGGGACATAAGACGGCCCGGACGTGGCGATGAAGAACAAGACCGCCCCCGCGACGACGAGCAGGCCGCCAGCCAGCGTGCACCAGCGGGACCGTCGCAGGTCCGCCTCGATCTGCCAGACATGAGCCAGGGCCAGCAGCCACCGGACATACGGGGCCGCCCGCGCCGCGTTCGCCTCCGCCCGTCGCAGCTGGCGCTTGATCACCTGCCGCCGTGCGGGATCCTTCTCCCCTGCGACCTTCCGGGCCAGGTCAACGGCGACCTCCTGGTGCAGCAGCAGGGCATCCACCTTCGTCGCCACTACGCCGAAGAACTGCGCGGGCTCTGCCTCGATCATCCCCTGCAACTGGGCCAGTGCGGGGGACCGCAGCGTCGCGGGCGTCGTCAGCCGCGGCGACAGCACCTTGCTGGTGAACCAGATTGCCAGCCCCACCCCGCCCAGCGCCACGGCCAGGCCCGCCCCCGCGAGGAGCGCGTGCGCGGTGCCGTGCACCTGGCCGACCGCGACCAGCGGCCCGCCGCTGATGAGCGCTGCGCCCACCGCGCCTTCCGCCGCGAGGGTCCATTTCGCCGCCGCCCGCAGGTCATCGACCGCCTCCAGCGGCGACGGCATCCTCTCGAACGCGTTCCCCGTCCCAGGGCCGCCGCCCGCGGGAGCCGTCATCATGCGTCCCTGTACAGCGCCTTCGGATCCGGGTCATCGCCATCCGGCCAATCGGGCAGGTCCTCGTAAGGCAGCCAGCCGGTCCCGGCGGAGACGAAAAGCTCACCAGCGTCGTTGACCCACGTCTTCTCCACTCGGGGATCCGGCGGCTGAGAATTCGTCATGCCCGCAGTATGGCACCGCCGCAGAACCCCAAAATCCGTATCCCGAACGGACCCGGCCGACTCCTGATCTCCAGCCGTGTCTTCAGGTGGTACCGCTGCCTTCGGGAGGAGCGGCGGCCCGCGCCCGGACCAGCGCGATCAGTTCGCGGAGGGCCTGCTCGGCGGTAGCTGGGTCGGGTGAGAGCTTCTGAAGCAGGCCGGGGAGGTCGGTGCCGGGGATGTCACCGAGATGGCGGCACAGGTCCGCCGCGTCGGCCGGCGGGGTAGTGCCGGCGCTGGCCTCGCGGATGTCCGTCGCGGCGGCACTGACCGATTCGTCGGTGCCCTCGGCGCCCGTAAGAACGCGGATGAGGGCGGCGGCAAGGTGGCTGGCGAGGGCCGGGCCGGGCTGCTGGCTGCAGTTGCGGAGGTAGTCACCGAGGTTGTGGTAGCTGCCCGCGATGCTGGTCATGACATTTGCCAGGTACTTATAGCGCAGCGCGCTATGTTCCAGCTGGATCGCGACGTCGCCGTGGCCGCGTGCGTTCTCGGTGCTGGCGAGTGCGCTGAAGGTCATGCCGAGCAGCCTGACGTCGCCGGCGTCCTGGAAGGCCTGACGGCATTCCCGGAGCAGGGCCAGCGCTTCGTCGGCGCGATCGAGTTCTAGCAGCGGGGAGTAGTCGTTGAACCGGGCCTGCGCGATGTCGGCGGCCGGGGCACTGCGGTCGTGCTTGCTGGCGAGGATGACGACGTTCAGGTCGAGTGCGTCCCGCCACCGGCCAAGCTGGCGGGCCGCGTTCCGGCCGACATCGAGCAGCACCTCCCTGACATTCCATGAAGTCGTGAGCTCGCCCTCGCCGGGCGCGGCGGGCAAGGAGTCCATGTGGCTGCGGAGCCGCTGGACCTCGGCCAGCACCTGGTCCGCAAGGCCCATTTCGCCCATCACCTGCAGCCGCGTGGCCTCGTCGAGCAGCTGAGTCCATGGCCCGTGTCCCGCCTGCCGGGTGTAGCCGATCATCTCCTCGGCCCGGGCAAGGGCCTCGGCGAGCCGTCCGCTGCGGCGGCTCAGCTCAACCAGCCACATGACGGCCACCGAGGCTGCCGAGTAGTCGCCCCGGGCTGCGGCGGCGTCCGCGTAGCCGCGCATCTGGTGGTCTGCGACGGTGGGGTCCATCGATATGAGCACCCTGGCCAGGACGCCCATGGCCCGCTCTTCATGGGCCATGATCTGCCGGAGGGCGGGCAGCGCGACGCTGGCGTTCGACCGTGACGGGTCCCGGTTGAAGGCGCGCTCAAGCGTGACGGCGGCCGCCGTCCACCGCTCCTGCCGCATGAGGTAAGGGATCTGGGCAAGCCCGGCGCGCACCAGCAGGCCGGTGTCGGTAGCCTCGTGCTTTCCGCTGGTCGCCCGGGAGAACTCAGCCGCCCAGTACCTAGAGACTTCGCCGTCTACCGCGTCCTGGAACGGCTTGCAGGCCTGGGCGCGTCCTGCGGCGGCGACTCCGGGGTGGACCGCCCACGACTCGTCCTGGTTATCCCGCACTGTCTGAACGGCGGCAAGGCCTCGGGCGGCCAGCACGGACAGCGCCTCCCCAAGCCCGGGCGGCTGGCCGTCGCGGCCCAGGGCAGTCCACAGGCGGGCCCAGCTGCCGTCGAGGGTGGCCCGGCCTCGGTCACGTTCTTCCAGGCAGCACAGGAACCAAAACAGGTCCCGCTCTGCGGGCGTCAGCGTCCCGGTAGCGACCCTGGTCCAGGCAGCGAGCACGTCCAGGTAACCCTCGCCGGACATGGTCGTTTCCCCGGCGGCGAAGAATCCTCCGGGCAGCCCGCCTAGCTTCCGCCATGCCTGGTCGCCGGCCGTGACTAGCCCGGCGAGCCGTTCTGGGTCCGCGGCCTGCCCTTCAGCGAGTTCAAGGAGCTTCGGGTGCCCTTGCGCGACAGCCAGCACCTGGCGCGCAAGTCGCCGCGCTGAGCGGCCATCGATCCCGGGTACCTGGCCATGGCTGAGGGCACTGAGGTGCGGGAGCTCGCGGGTTAGCAGCAGGGACTCGTCTACGGACAGCGCGTCCACCGCCTCCGCTGTAAGGCCGGGCAGGCCAGCGGGCACGCGCCGGCTGGTCAGGACCAGTCTGCCTCGCCCGGTATGCGCTGTCAGCGCGCCGATAACCTGGCCCCATCGCTCGTCGAGCCACTGGCCGTCCTGGCTCAGCAGGGACTCGGCGTTGTCGATCACGAGGAGCAGGCGGCGCTGTTGCGTCAGTTCGGTCAGCGTGGGGAGGAACCCGGCTAGCTGGTTCTGGTCCGCGAGCGCGTGGGCCATCTCGAAGCCGTCGATGTAGCGTTCCAGGGTGAGCGCGAAGTCGGTCAGTGCTCCGGTGATGTCCATGCCGTCGTCCGGCGCCTTGTACCAGATCAGCTGGTCGAACGCGTACTCGTGGCCATAGCCGAGCTCCAGCGCGCAGGCGCTCTTCCCGCCGCCGGGCATCCCGTGCAGAACCACGCCGCAGACGCCGCTTTGCGCGGCCAGTGACGCGCTGGCGCGCGTCATCACCCGGGTGCGCCCGACGAACCGTTCAGGCTGCGGCGGGAAGCCGTCCATCCTTACCGCTGCGGCGTCGTCCGCCGTCGGCTGGCCGTGACCCGGTGCGGCCAGCCGCAGCCGCACGGCGCTTGCGCCGAACAGCGCCGGCGCGGCCACCGACAGCGCCGGGAACACCGCGCCACCCGGTCCGGCCCCATCCGGCCCGGACGCGAGTTCCCGCAGCGTCGTCCCGACCGCCTCCGGCAGCAGCTGCCCACCGTCTGCGAGCAGCTCGTATAGCTTCCCGCTCAGCGCGATCGCGAACTCGTCGTTCACGTTGTAGCGCATCGCCAGCACCGCGCAACCGAGCCGGCGGGCCAGTTCGGTCGCAACCGATCCCGGAGCGGACTCGGCGAGACGGGGGCCTGGCCGTCCAGGGACGGCCTTATCCCGCGTCGGCAGGCCAAGCCGCCGCCGCTGGCCTGCCACGGCCAGGGCCGCCGAGCAGCACGCCGAGATCGTCACGAGCTTGAGCCGCCCGCGAGCCGAGTCCAGCAGCTCCGCCAATTGCGGTGCGGTCACCTGGTCTGGCTTGCCCTCGTCTGTCTCCAGTACGAGCTGCCCCGGAGATCCGTGGCCGGAGACGTGGACGATGTCCCAGCCCTCACCGTCCGCCAGTATGTCCCGCAGCCGGTCGCGGGTCACCCCGTACTGGAGCACCCGCACGTCTGCCGCCTTCCCGGCGGCGGCGATCCGCCTGATCAACTGGACCAGGGAGTGCCGCTCGCGCCGGAGGTTCAGTGACCTCCCGCCGCCCTCTGGCAGGCTGAACAGCCCCAGCACCCGTAGCCGTCCGCCGGCTGGTGAGACGCGGGGTTCATCGGATCCCGTCTCCATGACGAGCGTGGCGTCCTGCACCGCCAGCGGCTTCCCGCCGACGTGCCCCAGTTCGAGCGGCCGGGCGAGCAGTTCCTCCGCCCTTTCCGGCACCCTGACCCGGACGGTGGCCGGGCGCGCCCTCACCATGGCGGCGGCGACCGGCCCGAGTACCTGCGACCCGATCCACTCGCCGACGGCGGCGACGATCCGCGCCTCCTCCTCGTCCCGCCGGTCCGGAGCGGCACGCCACGACAAGTACCCTGCCAGGTCCGCGAACGCCTCGAACTGCCACGACGAGGCATCTAGCCGTACCTCATGGTCGGCCACGAACGCCCCGGAATCGTCGGCGAGCACCCACCGCCATCGGGTCAGGTCGACGAAATCAACTGCTTCCAGCCGCAGCCCCGCCACTGCCAGCCCCTTCCAGGAAGGGCGTCATGAGGTGCCCCGAAGCTTCCGGACAGTCCATCCATTAGGATGGGCTATCTGGAAAGGTGATATCTTGCCCCGACCGAAGAAGAACTTCTCGCCGGAATTCAAGGATGAAGCCGTGAAGATGGTGATCGAGACGTCGCGTCCGATTGCCAGGGTGGCGAAGGAGCTCGGTATCAATGAGGGCACCCTCGGCAACTGGGTGAGCATTTACCGCCGTGAGCATGCCGGCGAGGAACCGCCGCTGACCGTGACCGAGCGGGCGCGGCTGCGCGAGCTCGAGCGGGAAACCCGTGAACTCAAGATGGAGCTTGAGTTCATGAAAAAAGCCGCAGCATACTTCGCCCGCGACCATCGGTGACCGACAAGTTCGAGTTCATCGACGCGGAGTATGCGGCTTACCGGGAATCCGGTGATATGCATGTGCCATCGGTCGTGAAAATGTGCCGGTGGATGGAGGTATCCCGCTCCGGTTTCTATGAATGGCGGAACGCGCCTCAGTCGGCGACGGCGAAAAGGCGCGTGATAATCGCCCTGGTCGTCCTGAAGTCATTCGGCGAGTCCGATGAGACGTACGGGTACCGGCGGGTCCACGCGGACCTGGCGGCCTGGGGCGTGCCCGCCGGGCCGGAGCTGGTCCGCTCAGTGATGCGCGAGCTGGGCCTGGAGCCCTGCCAGCCGCGGCCGTGGCGGTTCGGCCTCACCGAGGGCGACGGCCAGGAGCACGCCATCCCCGACCTCCTGGAACGGGATTTCACCGCTGACGCGCCCGGCCAGAAAATGGTCGGCGACATCACGTATATTCCGACGTGGCAGGGCTGGCTGTATTTGGCGACGGTAATCGACTGCCATACGAAGGCCGTGATCGGCTGGGCGACGGGCGATAATTACAGGACCCCGCTTATCGAGCAGGCCATCGAGATGGCCGCCCGCAATTATCCGCTCACAGCTGATGCTATTTTCCACTCCGACCGCGGCAGCAATTACACGTCCCGGCAGTTCGCCATGACACTGAGGAAGCATAGCCTGCGGCAGTCTGTCGGCCGTACCGGGATCTGCTATGACAACGCAATGGCCGAGTCGTTCTTCGCCGCGCTGAAGAACGAGCGCGTCCACCGCACCCAGTATCCGACCCGGGAACACGCGCGCCGTGACATTGTGAGGTACATCGAATTCTGGTACAATCCGAAACGTCGGCACTCCGGACTTCAGTACCGGACCCCGCGGCAAGTCCACGAAGAATACCTGGAACGGCAGTCCGCAGCGTGAATTAACCAAAAATCCGCTGTCCGGAAAGCTCGGGGCAGATCA
>Ga0265338_10003894_pt1 | contig 20641 bp, 28 predicted proteins | sample 42126metaG_FD_193579 | JGI IMG/M metagenome (GOLD analysis project Ga0265338, IMG submission 193579) | Rhizosphere microbial communities from Carex aquatilis grown in University of Washington, Seatle, WA, United States - 4-21-26 metaG | ecosystem: Host-associated > Plants > Roots > Rhizosphere...
GAACAGTCTCAACCGCCGCCGGCAGCGCGCGGGACGTCTGGCACAGCCCACGGCCCTGGCCGTGTTTCCAGCGACCGATTTACTGTCTGTCGATCAGAACCAGACCACGGCTACGGTGCGTATCGATACCGGTGCGGTCACCTTGCGCGAACGCCAGCAAACCGTGCAGGCCCAGCTCAAGAGTACGCAGTTCTCGGCCTCCAGCGGACTGGTAACGCCGATCGATAACATCAACCAGCTCTACCAGGTGTATTGTCCGGACGGTTCGATTCCAACCGGGGTGTTTCTGCTCGAACTCACGACGCCGTTGGCACTGACCATGATGGTTATTGACATCGCCGCTATGCTTTCGCAGCTAACGATCACCCTGGAAGCTTCAGCCGACGGAATCGTGTATGTCCAGGCCGTTGTGGAACAGAATGGTTACAGTTTGACCGGCTTGATTCCCTCTACGGTCGTGCGTTACATCCGTTTGAGCATCACTCCAGCCCAGTCAGACAATGTCGGCAGTCAGACTTTCACCTTCGGTCTGACCGACTTCTCTGCCAGCGCTGTCGAGTTTCAGTTGGCTTCGGAGTGGGTTAGTTTGCCAGTTCAGTTCGCCCCACGCGGCCAACAAGTGCAGTTGGTGGCCGACAATGATTCACGGTTGAGTTACTTCCTGTCGATCGCGCCCGATAACAGCAACCCGTTCATTTGCGTTACGCCCGGCACACCGATCAATGTTTCCGGCATTACCAGCCAGTCTTTTAGCCAGGTGGCGATCGATACCACCGGCAAACTGGCACTGACCTTGCCCACCAACACCGTGTTGAACAGCGTGCAGGTTACGGATTCCAATGGTCAGAGGATTCCGGTCGTTGTCGGCCTACAACCGAGCGATGCGAACCTGGCCAAGTTGACGAGCCCGGTGATCGCGATTGTCGGTACCTCTTTCTACTACCTGCCCTACACCTCGGATGACGTCGGCAAGACGTTCTCCGTTTCCCTGCTGATTGGCCCGGCGCTGATGAACGCCTGCCTGAAAGTTGTGTTTTCCACTTCCGATCGCACCGTAACCCCAAGTTTCCACGGGGCGATCCTCCAAGAGGTCTAAGATGTCCAGTTCCGCATTCAACCTCGATACCCTGGAATTGAGTTCCACCCTGCGCCCGGTTCCGCTGAATGGTCCACCTGCCAGCGCCGACTACAACGACAGCCAGAAGGAGTTGCTAAGCGACCTGGCAGCCATCTCAGAGATGATTAACAGTTCCCTGCTGCCTCTGGTCAGCGGCAAGTTGCCCTCGGCGGCCGCCGACTACGGAGTGGAAGGGCGGACGATCTACACCGACAGTAGCAACACAGGCACCCTCTTCTACGACAGTGTCGCCAACCTGCCTTTGACCGTGGCCCAATCGCTGCAGGTACTGCAGGGGATTCTCGACAACTACCAGAGCGAACTGTCGAATATGGGCGTGCAGATCCAGGACCTGCAGGCACGTTTCTCCGCCACCAATCAGAATGACGTCAACCTTGCCTTGCAGAGCATGACCTCTTCGATCGAGACCATGCAGAACACGCTCCAAACCATGCAGACCAAGGTCAACAACCTGCAACCGGCCCACGGCACGACTGCGCAGCGGCCTCAGGGAGTGGGTGCGGGCTACCAGTGGTTCGACGACACGATGGGAAGAGCAATCTGGTGGAAAGGCAGCAGTTGGGTCGACGCCACCGGCGCCACGGTCTAGTGTATGCCTCGGGCCAAGAAGTCTAAGAAGAAGCTCATCCGTCCCTACCGCACCAAGAAACGCCTGCTCGCTCGAGCCGTCATCCGCAAGCACAACGCCAAGCGCGAACCCAGCAGTCTGGAGCGTGAGGTGTATCAGATGCTCGACGAGGAGGGCATCGTGTACCAGAAGGAGAAGGCGATCGGCAATTGCCACGTCGATATCTTCTTCCCACCCAAGACAGTGATCGAGTTGAACGGCTGTCATTGGCACGCCTGCTCCATCTGCCACAAAGGTCCGCCGACCGCGGCCCAGAGATACACGATGCAGAAGGATGCCAACCGTTACGCGTATCTGCGCTCTACCGGTTGCGACTTGATCGTGATCTGGGAACACGACGTCGATGACCATCCCGAACGCGTGCGCGCCATGCTGAAGGGCATTTACGAGAGCACATTATGATCAGGTCGATGGCGATCGGGGCAACCGATCTAGTTGAATCCGCTTTGAAGATCGCTGGGCGTCGCCAGAAAGGCGACCGTTTTCAAGGCGAGATTCCGTCGGCCGAGTTCTTTAATGCCGCCCGCGCAAACTCTCCCGGTGCCCTGCGCAGTATGCAAGATCTCGGCTACGGCGGGGTTTGGGAAAACAACATCGGAAAACGAGCCGGGATCGAACGCGAGATTGCTGCTCGCCGTTTCTGGAAACCACGCGGCATTCTTAGCGGAAGTCCGATCTATGGCATGAATCGCGCCCGCCAGACGTTCAGAAGCGGTGTCGGACCCATTGCCCAGATCTTCGCCGCGGCTGATGTTGCCACTTCGATCGCGACCGCACCGCGTGGCGAACTGGTATCGAAGGTCTCTAGCTCTCTCGGCGGCAATCTTGGCGCCTTGGCTGGATCCGTTGTCGGCTCGGCGATGTTGGGTCTGCCTGGAGAGGTTGTCGGCACCATGATCGGTTATGAACTGGGTTCCCTTCCCGGCAAAGCGTTAGCCAAGGTCAGGGCGCTCGGCGAGAGTTCGCGTCGCGTGCACGTCGGTGGCGACTTCCAGGACACCGAAGCTATGGCCACGATGCGCCGCCGGGCATCGGCCGAGCTTTCTACGAGTCTTTTGAACGCGCGGCAATACCTGGGCAAGGAAGCAGTGCTGATGCACCAGTAGCTTAAAGGAGAGGTATGACTTACACCACGGACCAACTCAGCAGCATGATGGACGCCTTGACCCTGCGCGTGACCGCACTCGATGGCCAGGGAATGAAAGACCCCACACAGTGCCAAGTCGCCGCGATCATCAAGGCGATCAATGGCGTGCAGAGCGATCTGAATCAACTGACACTGCAGCTGGAAAGCCTGCTGAAGCAGTTGCAATCGAGCGTCGACACCAACACCACAGTTGTGCGCCAGACATTCAATCTGACGTAAACAGACGCAGATCTGACGATTCCTGACGATAATTAGACGATGGCCTGAGGCGGGAGAGATCCCGCCTTTCGCCGTTTATGCAACCTTCTTCTTGGCCACCGGCTTCTTGCTGCGCCACGTCTTCAGGCCGAGTTTACCATCCGGGGTCCGGTAGAGATCGCCCTTCGGGTCGTTCACATCCCGGCTCAACATCTGGCCCAGGTAAGGACTGATGGCGCCGCCGAACTGCTTCTGGATCGCAACGCGGATATCACCGAGTTTGGCTTCGTGTCCGATCGTGCGCAACGCTGCTTTGCCCTTCTCAACGAAGCTGATCTCGGGCTTGGCCGGAGGTTTCGGTGCTTGCCGGTTGGGCTTAGCAGAGTTGGGTTTAACGGAAACGGAATCCGCCGGCACATCCGTCTTCTCATAGATTTGAATCAGCGCGTCAATCGCATCGATCTTGGCCATCAGCCGTTTGCGTTCCTGCTTGGCCTGAGAAATGATCTCGTCTTTGTCCATGATTTCCTCCACGGCTATTAGACTACGGGTTTGGCCGTATGTTCAAGGACAGAGTAGCTGGACTATGTTCAGGACCAGGGAGTTGAACAGTGCCTGACTTATCTTTCATTGCTGTCCTGAAGTCGCAATTAAGCGAGATCAATCATTCTCTTGCTCATCCACGCACCCGCCCCGACGATGTGTCGGTGGATCAGTTGCGCGAGCGTCGAGATGCCATCCTGAATTGTCTCGCGACTGTCCGTTCCGTGGGTCCAACCCACGCACTGGCAATTGCTGATTTCGCTACATCGACAGCAACCCGCCCAGCCAGTCCGGGGATACATCTTGCGTATTCCCGGCCTCACCTCTCTACTCGCTCCGACCGGTGCTGACGAAGCCGGTCATTATGAACATGGAGTCGGTAACACCGGCGAGAACTAGAAGGTAGTGTCAATGTCGGTCCCAGGAATCGAAGTCGAACAACACTTTACACCCGCACAGCTCGCTAAGGTTTGGAGGGTCGCACCCAACACGATCCGCCGCATCTTCGAGAACGAAGATGGCGTCCTCATCTTCGGTACGGATGAGAGCCGTCACCGTCGCCGCCACAAGTCGATGAGAATCCCCCAGAGTGTCGCTGCGCTGGTTCATCGTCGTCTGCACGAACGGGAGCAATGAGAAAGGGCGCCTACGTGGCGCCCTCTGTTTTGCTCTCAGTTGTTTCTACTGCACCGTCTGCACTTCCACAGGCACAGGTTCTTGCCAGACCATCTCGTCATCCCATCCCTGCTTCGATAGCATGCCCAGACGTTCACGACGCTGCTTCGCCAAAGGAGCATAGTGCCGGGCGCAGACCTCAGGGGTGTTGCCCAACATCTCGGCAACGTCCTCGATGCCGGTGCCACGCAATAGCTGTTCGACGGCGAACGTGCAGCGCATACGGTGGGGATGGAAGCCCTCGACGCCAGCCAGCTGCGCCAGACGCTTCAACGACTGACGCCAGTTGTCGGTCAGGGTGCGATTATCCACCGTCCCGTCCCAGAAGAAGTAGTCCGGGGTGGAGTTCGGCAGCGAACGCAGGAGTTCTGCTACGCGCTTTGGCAGCAGTACGAACACCGGCTTGCCCGTCTTCGTACGCCGCAACTCCACCGCGTCCTCCGGCATCTCGTAGTTCGGTCCCAAACTCGTGCGCGGCAGCTTCAGCGCATCCACGATCGACATGCCGCTGTAGCGCATCAGCAAGAGCAGCCCGCGCTGCTTCACACGGTGAACCTCACCGTGCTTCTGTCCGGGGATCGGAAAGTAAGTGCGATCGAGCAGCTTCTTGAGATCGTCCTGCTCTAACGGCTGCGTTTCCCGCACGTCTTCGTCTTTCAGCTTTGGTCTGTCGAACGCCAGCTTCAACGGGTTCTGCGTGAGCTTGCCGCGTTTGATCCAGTAATTGAAGAAGCTCGACAGGCGCGTGTATTTAATCCTGGCGGTGCTGCTTGCGTTTCCCGTCTTGTCTCCATTGGCGTGCATCCGGCGGCCGTTCGTCCACAGCTCATCGACGGTCATCAGCGCGTCGCTGGTGAGCTGGTCGAGATAACTCAGCCCGGACTTCGTACACCACGGCAGGAACTGGTCTTTGAGCACCAGCTCGTAACTGTCCATCGTGGCTTCGCTGGCGTTGGCCTTCTGCTTCGATTGCAGGAACTGCGTGACGGCGCTCTTGATCTCCATGCCCTTCAACTTCAGTTCCGGCTGGATACCGAGCTTGCGGTTCATGCTCTCCTTGTCCAGCCGGCGAGCGAACTTCTCAGCGCTCTCCCACGAGCGCGTCCGTGCGCTCTGGCGCACCATCGAGCCGCCGCCTTCTGGAACACCGTGAACGTATTTTGGGCAGTCGCAGCGTCGATACGCTGGGTCTTTCTGCTCGCATGGCGGCTGGTGCCGAACCACGACATGCAGCATCCGCTTATCTCCTGTGTAATGTTTGTGGACCCGCAGGAGCAGTGTAGCAGGATCGACTCCACAATTACTACACAGTTTCCCGGAAGGCCCGTTTTAGACCCTCTCGATTTCCCTTGTATCTGATTGATTCTATGATCTTTGGCGTCCCCGGCGGGATTTGAACCCGCGTTACCGCCGTGAAAGCTGCACGCTATTGATAACACACAACTTACTGATTCTGTTAGGTCAGGAAGTGCAAGAAATGCACCCCGCGATTGATCTACTACACAATTACTACACAGTGAAGCGGCGCTAGATTCCGAGCTTGTGAAAGAAGATCTGGCTACGCATCTTGGCGTCCTTGAGAACCTTGTCCCAAGAGAGCACCTCGATGTACAGGTTGATATTCTCCAGCCAACTGAACCATCCCAGTCGATCCGGCATCGACTTGAAGTTCTTTTCGCGCGCAAGCCACCTCTCGACCTTCGGGGTCAGATCGCAGACGACAAATCCGTAAAACGGCGTGTTGTCGGCCACGAGCATTTTCCGGCCTTCGGGCGTCTTGAACTTCCCGTCCTTTATGTCGTTGACGTACCTCACAATCTGCTGGACAGGATCTTCGGTCGATGAAGGATTGACAAAGTCGTCGCGCTGTGGCTTCTTGAACTCGAAAATCGTTACAGGATTGCTGGCCTCGTTGTCGCCGCGGAAGAGTATGCGCTTGTCGTATGCGATCAGGTCGGGGCGTTCGCTGTTGCCGCCAAAGACTGGAAGGTCGGAGGAGAGATAGCTCGTGAAATTCAACCGCTCGTCGATGATCCAGAGATTGTGATTGGCGAATGGCGTCTTGAGCGTGTCACCTTTCCGGGGGAAGATGATGTCATGCACGAGGCCCTCTGACGCATATCCCCCTTTCTCATCTGTCTCCAGGCTCTTTCCGAACAGATCGAGGATATTACGCCGGAGCGCAATGTAGTGGATAAGGTCGTTCTGACTAGTTCCGGAAATCGTGTCGACGATGTCCTTTACACCCTTTCCCAAGCCTTCCAGGGTGCCGCCAGACAGGATCTTGTTTACCTCACGCTTGATGTGAATTTCCTGTGTGAACTTCTCTTTCTGAAGCCGCGTCTCGATCTCTTCGTTTGAAGGATTGAGGGGCATACCACTCAGGTCAATCTTTTCAAGAATGCTTTTGTGCCAGGGTGCCTCGTCGTCCACGTAGGATTGGACTCGTTCCTTCTTCTTTTCCTGCCGACCCCGGATGTCGGCGCCAACAGCTTCCTTGGCGATCGCTGCGGCCTGTCTCTCGATGTCTATCTGGGAGATACCGTTCTGCAGGTCATTTTCCATCTGGAACTCGAAACCCCCGCGCTCAAGTGATACGTGGCGGTCGAGGTATGGTGAGAACACATAGGCCTTAACGATGTAGTTCCTCTCCCTGATGAGGTTGCCGTTCACATCCTTGTCGTAGAAATCATCAATGAACTCAGGGACGTAGTCGTGGAGGGGAGATCCCGAGACCTCACGCTTATGCGCGACGAGGCTGACCCTACTCTTCTGGTTCTTCGGAAAATAGAGCTCGAAGACCCGGACGATGAAAGTCTCCTCGGCATCGACGCCCTTGAGGGAGAACTGTCCCTTATCGACATCGATTTCCTTGATAACGCCGGATAGTTCATTGCTGAACCAATCATTTAGCCGAATAGACTCGCCGCCCTCGTTCTCATATAACACTATCTCGGGGCAAACCGAATCCTTCGGGAGGAAAACCGGCAGAAGCCTCTCGGCCAAGTTCCGCGCGATTGTACTGAGTTTCTTGTCGACGGATCTGTCGTCTTTCAGTTCTCTGAGGTGAACTGTCGTCCCGGTCGTTGACTCCGAGGTGTCGGATACCTTTTCGTTCACGATGATGTCGTTGTCTTTGCCCATCGAGAACTGCCGCCGCTTGAACGTCTCTCCATCCGCATAGACGCTGTTGACCTGCACGTTGTCGAAGTACTTGAGGCAGACGAAACGACCGAAGCCCTTGCCGCCCTCCGCCGCTTTGAAATCGGAGTAGAGCGTGTCGAAGGATTCACGGTTCTGCTGCGTGAAGCCGATGCCGTTATCTTCGATATCAAAGCTTCTTACTTCCGAAAGACTGCCATCCAGCTCCTTCTGTTGGGCACGCAGGACTCGAACGGCGATCTTTCCATTTGGCCTGCTGGTGGCCTCGATCGCCTGAATTGCATTGATTACCACCTCTATAATGGGCGAATAGACAGTCGTGCTCGCCCGGATATTATCGACGGTGCGCTTGATGTTGAGCTTGCTCATCTGCCCTCTATCGATTACCTTTGGCTCGATTGTGGGTAATGCAGAGCATTTGGCAGTTGTCGGCCAAGCTTCCGCCGCCCTTGCTCCATGCTGCAACGTGGTCGGCGTCCATTTCGCCGAACTTCCATATCTTGGTTTCATTGGCGCTATGGCCAACTGCGCACAGCGGACAATTTGATGTGCTACTGGCTCCGGCAGCTTTGGTCTGCGTGGCGTAGACGGACTTCTTTGTCGCCTCGTCGAACACGCGCACATCCAAGAGTTTCGTATCTTGAAGGCCGCCAAGAATGTATTCGAAGACCCCGCGACGATTCTTGACGTACGGATCGCCGTAAAGCCGCTGGACTTCGGCAGAAACTTTGGCCGGATCATACGACCTGGAATGGTACTGCTCGTAAAGCCGTCCCCACTCCAATCCCCGCATTTCGCTCTCGACATCCTTAAAGACGCCCGAAACCCAGTCGATCACGCTGTTGAAGTAGGTCTTCAGCTCATTGATGTTGTTATCGTTGCGATGCTGGCTCATGTAGCCGCCAGTTTTACCCTTGCTCACCCAGTCCAGCGCACGCTCCAGGAACTCCTGCCGGTTCGCGCTGCCCTTGACGTAAGCGCTCCATTTCTGGATGTTCGCGTTCTGGCTGTTGCTGAATTCGGCCTTCGCAAGCGTTACGAACGGTCCGGAGTAGATGGCATTTAAGAGCTCTTGGGGGTTGAGAGGCACACCTGCGATGTTGATAGTCTCAAACCATTGCTTGATCTCGGTCTCGGTCCCCTCGCACTCGTAAATCAGCAATCCCGAGCCGATAATCTTGGTCCGCTGGTCGGCGGGCAGGCTGTCGAAGTTCTTCGGGTTGCCGCTATCCATGATCGCGAACTTGCCCGTCACGAACCGCCCGATACTGGTGATCCGTTGCTGGCCGTCCAGCACCTCGAACTTGTCCTTCGCGACTTTGTTGAAATAGATCAGTCCCAGCGGATACCCCTTGAGCAGCGATTCGATGACCGCCTGCTCCTTCTTGCCACCGCCGTCGGCATAGATGTAGTTGCGCTGGTACTCCGGCTGGATGGTGAGCTTTCCGCCCAGCCCGAACAACCCTTTGCCCTCTAATTGGTTGTACACAAACCCGTCGCAGATGTTGGCTACGCTGATGTTGGTTCTCAGCGTGGTCTTCACTTCTTCGTCCTTCCTGCGCGCCGGGTACGGCGGCGGATGAACAACCGCCGGTATATGCCCTTGACGGGGTAGCCAACATCGAAGTGAGTTCCCGCGCCGTATGAGTCTGTCCTGATGACGCAGCCAAGCGTTCCAGTATTGGACTTCTTGCGAACGCCATCCACGACTCTCTCCTTCTTCCCGTAATCCTTCGTCGTGGTATAGTTAGTCCCGCTTAGCCCTAGGATCTCGAACTGGTCAGGGTTGTATTTATCGAGGAAGGTGACCGGAACGCCCATAACGCCGTCGTAGTCGCTGGGAATCTCCTTGTATGTGCAAACCTCAATGGCGTCGTAGTTGTCGTATCGGTCGTAAGCTGCCTTGCCCCTCAGGTTCTTGCTGAACTTCAAGTTCTCGGCCATGGTCATGAGACTCAAGGGCTGGTGGCGTCGGCCGTGGTCCAGATTCGTGTACCAGCATGAGGACGCAACGCGGGCAATCTTTCTGCCCGTCTCCTTGTCAATGTGGTGGAAGTGCTTCCAGTGAGCAGGTACTTCGAAGAACATTCCTACATTGAAGTTGGTGCAGCCGAGCCACATCTTGTTGTCCTTGACAATCGGGAAGATGTCCTTGTATGTGATCGAATTGGTGTTCCCGATGATCAGGAACTTCTTCCCGTGCTCCACGAGCTGCGCGACGTACTCGCGAAAGAGCGAGAAGGGCGGGTTGGTGACCACAATGTCCGCTTGCTTGAGCAACTCGACGCACTCGGCGCTGCGGAAGTCGCCACCTTCCGCGAGGCGTGTGCGGGTGTGGGGGTTCTTCTTCAGGAAGAGCTTAACGTCCTCGATGCCGGTCGCGCCGTCTCCGTTAACATCCTTCACTTCCTCGACCTCGACAGTGAGTGCCTTGGGCTTTTGGCGCTTGCCATTGCCCTCGTCGTACTCACCGAACGTGAGTTGTGCGCCGGCGATCGGGGAGCCGTCGTAGCTGGTTGTGATGAGCTTCTTGAGGCCGAGCTTGTTGAAGTTGGCGGCGAAGTATTTGAAGAAGTTGCTCTCGAATGGGTCGTCGCAGTTGCAGTAGACGACCTTGCCGCGGAAGGTGTCGGGGACGAACTCCAGGTAGGCCTCGACCTCTTTCTGGATGTCGACGTACTGGGTGTAGAACTCGTCCTGCTTGGCTTTCTTTGCGTTCGATAGCACCAGGTTCCCTGATGCTGAAAGGCTTGCGGCTACGCTCAACAAGAAATATACCTCCAACAATTCAAAGTAGCACCAGAACAGCATCTGCCCAAGCATTTAACTTGAGTCCGGCTGGCAGATGGAGTCAGAGTTGACTTTCGCCATTTCTTCGCCTATGTTCTACGTATGGACCAGCAGCGGGAGAACGGGGCGTTGCTGATCGGCCGCCTCCATCGTTGCGGCAATCCGTCTCCGGGGCGAGCCGATCCGCAGGCACCAAAGTACAAGGGACGAATAGACTATCGGACGTTGGCCAGACGGCGATCGGGTTCGCCGCGCCGGCGCCGATCCGTAGATGCCTGAAAACACACGCCCATTGGCCTTCTGTGTGGATCATCACCAATGGTGAGTTGTTGCATAACTTGATACTCACCTTTGGTTAATATGTAAACTCAGTAGATTGTCGTAGTTCCAAGCCTACTCTGGAGTGCTATTGTTCTCTGGTCAGAGACAAACAAACTTAACCTTAAGGAAGTGGGGACCCTTTCCAATGACAACGTTTGTTGTAGCAGATGACTTCGCGATCCTCCGCCAGGGCGTACTCCGCGCCATCGCGACCTTACCGTCATTCCGACTGTTGGGAGAAGCCGCCAATGGGAATGACTTACTCGATTTGGTACTCAGAGAGCGGCCGGATGTTGTGGTAACCGATATCGGAATGCCGGGAATGCCGGTTTTCGATGTGGTGCGTGATATCCGCCGGCGCCTGCCGCGGACTCGAATCATCTTCTTGTCCATGCATGATGATGAGCGCTATGTGGCCCAGGCCACGGAACTCAAGGCCAGTTTCATCATTAAGGACATTCCTCCTGTGGAACTGGTCAGCGTTCTGCCGCGGATCGTACAAGGTGAGGTTTACTACAGCCCGCAGGTGCGCCAGCACCTAGCCGAGATCCGTGAGATGCGGCCTGTGTCCGACGATCCGGCCACAGTGCTAACCCGGCGCGAGAGGGAAGTCCTCAAGATGCTGGCCGAAGGCAACGCTTGCAAGGAAATAGCGATCCTGCTGGGTCTCTCCCTGAAGACGATTGAGACCCACAAGTTCAATATCATGAAGAAACTCGCCTTTCACAACCGCGTGGACTTGGTCAACTTCGCTTACCGCGAAGGGTTGCTGCCGTGTCCCAATGTCGACCGTTGTACGTGGCATCCTATAAAAGACTGTAGCGCTCCTGGCTGTATCTCGAACAGTATGGAATTGGCTCTCGCTTAGGACCCGTTTCTCTTATCGATCAGCATCAGTATTCCTGTGAGTTGTGCCCGTTGTTCTGCTGAGAGCCGGGCACAAATCTCATCGTTGGCTGCGGTACACACTAGATGTAGCCGCTCCATCGTTCTCCGGCCAGCTGGCGTGATGGAGATGCGTTGCTCGCGTTGGACTTTATGTTTGGTGATCAGTCGGCGTCGCAACAGGTAGTGCAGCAACCTGGCAACCACATTGATATGCAGCCGGCAGATTTCGCTGAGCTGGGTTTGAGTGCAGGGCTGGTAGTAGAGTTCAGTCAAGATCCACTGATGACGGATTTGCAACTGTCCGACGGCTGCCAGTTTCTTCTCTTGCAGGTCGATGACATCGTTGAAAGCGTTCCACAACAGACTTCCCAAACGTTCTTCGGGTTTAACCTGAAGTTCCATTTCAGGTACTTAGGGTACTCTCTAAGGTTAAGCCTATCAACTGACATTATATGCAAGACGTTGCACTTACTCATTGCGTCCGATTCTGTACATTCTGTGCAACGTGAAAACCCGCCACCAGGGCGGGTTTCCGTGTTTCTATGTCCGATAATGTGCTGTGCTTGATGGTCAGGAAGCGAGCGCGCTTGGCGTGGCCTCCACCTTCTTGATCTCGGCCTGGTCCTTGGTCAGGCCGAAGAGCCCGTCCTCGGTCTTGTAAAAGCCCTTCTTCTGGTTGGCCCGGCGCCACAGCATCTGATCACTGGTCTTGGCTGCTTCAACCCCGAACGTCGTCTTGACGTCGGCCAGGATATCTGCCATGGACATCGGCTTGCCTTTGGCATTCTCCAGCACCCGGGTAATCATGCCGATCGAGCTTAGCTCGCCGCCCGGAGCCGGACCCTCGGTCAACTTGGTATTGGTCGCGCCCCGCTGCGCTGTGGCTGCACTCTTGCGTTCCTGCCAGCGCTTCTTCATCTGACCTGCGATGCGCTTGCGGGTGCTTGTCGACATCGCCGTTCGGGCTGGCCGCGGCTCCGGAGTGTAGGTTCGGGTCGCCTTGGGCCCAATCTTAAAGCCAGTGGCCTGCAACAGCGCACTGGGATGCTCATACGTGGCTCGCAGGCTCAGGACGGCCTGACGCCGTTGTTCGAGCGACGCGGTGGTCTGTTTCAACTGCTGGGCGATGGCTTCCAGCTCGGCATCGAGAGCGGCAACGAATTCCTTCTTCGGTTGATTAGGCATCGGCCTCCTTTGTCTTCTACCTCTTGGATGCCGAGTCTACTACACCGGGTTACCTGGCTGTCAAGTGGAAAGTTTAGTCTTCGACAAGTCTTCTACTGATCCCTTTGAGGGTGCAATCTTATGGACAGCAAAAGAGACAGGAGCGGCCTCCTGTTCGGCGTCGCCGAACTTCATCCGGAACATGTCTCGAAACGTCAGGATCGAGACCACCAGCCAGAAGACTGGATAGCCCAGGACGTAGACGAATTCCAGCACCCGCCAAACGCAACCCACCGTAAATTGCTCTCCTGAGTGGCATACACCTCAAATAGACAAACAAACAACGAGAAATAGGGGAATAGCGAATCCAGGGATGGAGTTGCAAATGGCGGAAACGCGGAAGTTCCCTTCCTGATTAGTATAGAGAAAGCCCACCACACCACGCGGCCTGCGGCCGACTTCACCCGGAGCCTACCGTGATGGAGAAACGGACACTTCTTCGAAAGGATCAGTGTCCTGAAATAGCGAAAGGCCGGAATCAACCCGGCCTTCCTTGGATAAACGCTACGCTTAGAGAATTACGTGCCTTTGATGAGCGACTCCATGAAGTCGGAATCGTACAACGCGTCCTGCAGAACCGACCAGAACTCGGCGCCAGGCTCGATCATCTGCCGGCAGACCCAACCCAGAAGCCGTGCCTGTTGGCCTTCTTCGAGAGTGTCCAGAAGCTCGAACACCTCTTTCTGCTGTGGGATGAGCCGACCGCTCATGTCTGCAAGGAACTGATCAAGATACTCGGACACTACGCACTCTCCAGAAAGGCCGAAGCCCGGATTGCTCCGGGCTAAGCTGCTAGTTCGACTGGTTGTTCGATCGTTCCCGCGCGGCCGCGCAGGTAGCGCAGGATCTCGAGGAACTTCTTCTTGGTCCATTCACCGGTGATGTTCAGGACCGTGCCGGCTTCCTGCCACGGCAACTCGTAACGGTAGACCAGTTGCAACAACTTCCGTTCCATTGACGTCAGCTTGCGGAACAGCCGATCGTTGGTATGCCTTACCCACTCGTCGGTCATATCGCTCAGGTCCAGATTGCGACTCATCAGCGCTGTGTCGACCAGCCATCGCGCGCCGTCATAATCGGTGTAATTGCCGTCCGCATGAGGAAGCGCCATGTCGAACTGTCCGTCAACTCCGCCGGTAGAGTCTCCGTTGGCAGTGCGGTGCTCCAGCTGCATAATGTCGCCGCGAGCCTCGATCGTGTCCATAGTTCTCTCAACGTACTCTTCGAGGTACATCTTGAACCAGCGACGGACGTAATAGGTAAAACCGATCGGAGACGCGCTGAGGAACTTCTTATCGGGCGGCCACTCCGGCCCCCGGGTATAACCGAGAACCTTCTTGCGGGGACCATGGATCGAAGCCAGGTAGTGTTTGCCAACCAGCATGCGCAGAATCCGAGAAGTATTAAAACCGACGGATGCTGACAGATCGTCCGTTGTGAAGTCTTTCCTAAACCGATATTTACCATTGATTACCTTGCAGAGCTGGCTAACCTTCTTGGTGTACAGGGGATCGTACTTCCGGGTCGCCCGCATGAAGCACTCGGCCATGACGTCATAAACATCGTCAGACGTCATCTCCTTGAAGGCCAGATGCAACATCCGACAGGTCTTCATGTACGCCTCAATGTCGGTCCCCAGCGTCTTGTCGTGGATCTGGTTGAGAAACGCCATGGCATCTTTGCCGGCGGCACTCTTCATCGACGGGATGGTTCCACGAACCACCATCGTCACGAACTTCATCAGATAACCATGAAAGTACCGGATCAGTTCAAGGAACAGATCTTCCTTCTTCTGACTATCAGGCATGACAGCGTACTCGATGGCCAACGCATTGATGACATCCCGGTCGTTCTTGACCTTGGTGTCGCCTAAAGTCGGCCAGTTGGCGGCATAGTGATTCGGTGAGAGCGTAAAGGACTGCATTGGGCCTCGACGAAAGTGTCCCCACACGTTGAGTCGAGGTTTCCCGTACCCTGTTGCTACTTACAGTCTGCTACACCACACTGCCTGTTTCAAAGGCTCAGTCGAACGCTTCTACTGTGACGAAATCGATGTCACCGGTACCCGGCGTTGTTTCCGGTTCCCATATCGATGAACGCAACTTCGTGAGCGACCGTCCCTGGGCTTCTGCCAGTTCTTCGTTGTCGGCGTCAATTCTCATGATCGCCTGACAACGAACGTTCGCATGAACAATTACCTCGTAAACCATTGACGTTACTCCCTCTTAGAGCCAGGTGCCATCTTTCAGTTGATTGCAGGTGCGGATCTGTGGTTCGTAGCCGCGGTCTTTGATGATCTTCATAACCTTACTCGTCACCAGCGAGATCTCGCGCATGTACGGGTTGTAGTCCTCGAAGACTCTGGCAATCGCACAAAGCACGCGGTCGCGGGTGATCCGATTGTGCCTGACTACTTCTTCTGGAGTCGCGCGTCTGCAAGCCATGGCCGGACCTTCTCCTCTCGCTTGTAACGGTAGATCAGACCGAAGCTGAACATCGGCAACGGATGCAGATCAAAGGACCAGTAATCGATCCAGTTGTGTAGATCCCAACCGACCAGGAATTCCCGCCAGTCGAGCTTCACCGACCAGGTGAGTCTCCATGGCCGAACATTCATGGCCAATACCCAGTTCTTCCAGCCGCCGAAACCGATGACACCGTAACGCGTTGTGTAGTGGTGATTACCCATTGAGTTCTCCAGGGGTGCCGGCCGTCAACAGGAATGCAGCCTGACTCTCGATCTTGGCCAGGCCCTCCTGTGTGGTCAACAGTTGGTTCAAACTGCGGCGCAGGATCCTGATCTTCTCGATGATGTCCTCTAAGCCGACCCAAAGAGCGTCCGTATACGGCAGGTAATAACAATCCACGTCGTCGATGTGACGACGACCTGATGAATCATCCGTGCAGGGTAACTTGAATGACTGGCGCTTTTCGATGGGAATGTAGAACTCACGCGCCCAGAACTGAATCGGTTCTCGTTTCAGTCTGTCTTCGTCGTGGTAGTCATCCCAGGAGACTTGCAGCCAAGACCCACTAGAGGTCTGGCAGATGTAACTGCGATCGATCTTAAAGCCCACGAACGAATCCGACTGTTCTGCAAACGGTTTCATTCGACTGACCGTAATCATCGACTGCCATGTCAGATCCAGAGTAGCTTCAACGAGTTCATTGAGAGCCCGCGTCAACTCGGCCAGTGCCGGCTTACGCAATTGTTGGCCGGCATAGTCACAGAAGAAGGCACAAGTGTTCCGATCGAGAAACAGATCGACGGATAGGTTGTACCTCATGTGCCGCCAAGTGTCGACCTTCTGCGGTTTAAGCGCTCGCGCCATTGGCTGGATGCTCCTTGAAATAGCCCTTCACCACGTCGGCCACCACGGCCGCCTGAAAGGACAACAGCGGCTTGTCGTAGGTGTCGGTAATTGCACGTCCGAGGTACACCAGACCGGTGGCGTCAGCGACGTTGTCATCGGTCAGGTCCTCGCCGAAACGCTTGTACATCTCCAGCAGGACCAGGTTCTTGTTGCAGTTACCTTTGCCGGTAACGAACTTCTTGGCCACCGTGGGCGGGACCTCTATGTACGGGATCTCGGCCTCATGCAATGCCAACCGAATCACGCCGCCCAGCTCGCCGAGGGAAATCATGGCCTGACCGCGGGCACCGAAGGCATAGTGCTCGATCATCACTAGGCAGGAAATGCGCATGGGCGCTTCAAAGAACGTGATTCCGTCCTGCCGCTTTCCCGTTGGCTTGACGACCGGTCCCAGTTGACCGAACCGCGCCAACTCCATCACGCGCTCGCGGATGATCTTCAGCCGTTCCACGCCCTTCTTGCCGCCGGGTTCAATCAACCCTTGCAACTTCTCGCCGGTCTTGACGTTGTAAAGACAGTAGCCGGTGTGTTCGAGCGACATGTCCAGACCCAGGATGTAATCCGGGGCGGTGAGTCTAATGCCGTCGGTGACCTTCTCTTGCTTGACCATGACTGCGCCTCAATCCAATGATGTGCCCGTAGTGAAAGTGGGACGGGTTAATGGGGCACCGGTAAACATTCAGCGGCTCCCCGTCGTAGTAGGAGGCGGCCATCAACTTCTCCATGGCCATCTCTGCATCTTCGTAGGTCTTGAAGTCCTGCTTACTCTTACAGGTACGGGTCAAGCTGGGCTTCCAATTCAGAAAGACATGGCGCGATCGTTGTTCACCACGGCGCCGTATTGCCCGCTTGCTGGCCACATTACACCTCGAAGAGTTCTCTGCCTTCTTGTTTCTGACCGACAACGAAGTCATCGACCGTCTGTGCCTGACCGGTCTTGGCCTTGAGCAGCAACTGAATCGTCTCGATGACGTCCTGCTGATACCAGGCCAGGGTCACGACATAGTCGCCGCCAGGAATCGTCCGGCCGTTCTTCAGACCGGCCTGTACCTTCTGCCATTCGGCCACCAACGGATTGTCCGGGGCGACAGCTTGCAGGATGCGAACGACGTGACCCACCTCATTAGCCTTCAAGGGCACTTGGTTAGCAAAACGCGTCGGTTTGGCGACCGTACGACCGTCTTTGGTCACGAACGCGCGTGTCGAATAGATAGCGCCGGACTCGTAGGACAGATACAACTTCACCAGTTTGGCGAGGACCTGGTCACAGACCGGATTGAACCAAAGAGCTTCGTTCATGACTTGCCTTGCCTACCATTCAAGCCGGCTGCGGCGCGGCGACTGGAACCGTACTTGGGATCGATGACACCGGGACACAGTCCGCCGGTGAACTGGCCCATCTTGCCAATTCCTTTAACGTTTCCAGCCGGTGCCTTGACGACCTTGACCTTGCCGACCATGGTATTGATGGTTCCGACGTTGTTCGACTTACCACTCTTCTTGGCCATACGATTCTGATCCTCATTACCAGTTTCTTTCCTCGAGCAGGTCCGGCACGACGATCTTAGCCAACTCTGCCGATGCTTTTACTTGCTCCATCATCGCCTGCGCTTCCAACGTGTCGATTGCGGCCTGAACGTTAGCTGCTACGCCATTGCCGATCCCAAACTTGGGATCTGGCACATACTCAGTTTCAGGGCTCGGCTTTATATTGGTTGCAATCCAGGTCGTACCGTCAAACACTGCCACTGGAACACCAAACTCGTTACAAACAATGTCGCCGGCCACCGCTGGAACATCGAAACCGGCAACCTTTACAGGTTTCTCGTCCAGTTGAATGTCATACGGTGGATCCTGAGTTTCGAAAGGAACTCCCAGCAGTTGTTTCAACAGTTCGGTATCGATGACAGCAAGTTCGAGCGTGCCTTCATAGCGCACTGAACCTACATCAGATATTCCAGGGTACAGTGCATACGCCTTGTCTTTACGCTGATTGATCGTAATGTTGGTGACTTCGCCGAGAGCCTGCCAACCTCCTGTCATATTCTGAAACCTCACGTGTACGTTGTCGTTGGGAGCAGCTATGACAAATGCGTATTGCTTAGGTACCCAGATATTCAACTTGTCTGGAACTGCCTTCTCCGACTCTTGGCCTTTATAACCGATGAAGTGAAGAATCAACCGTTTGCTGTTCTCTTCGAATTCAGAAGCTATCCAGGTCATCCGTGGCAGTTGTGCCATTGTCTTACGCATGGCTATGAAGTTCTTGAAGTGCTCTAAAGCCTTGGCACCGGGACCAGGATCGCCTGTCAATCTACACGCTCCTCATCCAACAGCGACTGGAACTCCAACTGCGTGTCTTCTCGGCTGACCCTGTCCAAGATCTCCTCCGGACGTTCGACATCGAGTATCGGCTTCAACTGCTTGCGCGGCGTCACCCGGCCGCGGCCGAGAACCCCAGTACGAACTTGAACGGACTTGTCGGTCAGATCGCCTTCGAACAACTGGTAGCCACCGCCCTTGTGAGCCGCATATTCAACCCGAGCGACCCAGTGGGTCGTGTTACGAACCATGGTGGCGTCCAGGCGGAAGACGTCCAGGTCCTCAAGTTCCATGCGCTTGAGGATCCTGGATGAGATCTTCACACCTTCGTCGTAAGTGATTTCCCGGCCCACGGCTATCCCAGCAGACCTTTATCCGAAGTGAAAGCCTTGGCATCCACAACGTTGTTGCGAACCAGGAAGGTGACGAGACTATCGAACACCGGTTCACTCTCGATCGGAGACAACCAATCTTCGTGGCTGTTGATGACCGCCAGCTGCTTCGGGTGTTTGACCACGAGGTAGATGAAGATCATCTTCTCCTTCTGCTTGCCAGGAGCCTTCATCAGCCACTCGGGATACTTGGTAGGATCCTTCTGGCGTGCCAGAAAGGCATCCATGGTCTCGCGGAAAGCCACGTAGAAGATGTTGGTCGGCCGGTGTCGAACGGTGGCCAGGTGCTCGTAGTAGGTGATGGTGTCACCTACCGGAGTCAGGCCCTTGAGACCGCTCAAACGGGTATCAGGCTCACTGTCGAGCCGCCTGCCGGTGGCTCCCGGCAAAGGGTAGATCTTGGTCGAGACCATCTCCAACCCTGCCAGGAACTCCGGATTGACGTTGCGCAAACCGTCGGTGTAGGTGATCGCGCCCACGGTTACGCTCCCTGCCGCGGCATGCGCGCGGAAGCGCCGTTGCGGGTACCCTTGGGACGACGATCCTCCCGCTCGATGATCTGAGACGCGCCCGGCGCCGGACGACCCGAACGGGTTCCAGGCGGATGCATGGTTGTTCCAGGAGTAGCCACTTCGCCTGCCGGCGGAGCGGATTCCTCAACCACAGGAGCCGCTGCCGGTTCTTCAGCAGCACCCTCTTCTTCCTCTTCCTCAACGGGTGCCGGAGGCTCGCCGCTGACCTGGCGTTCCAGGTCTTCGACCTGATCCTTCAACTCGTTGAATTCCGACAGAGAAGGTGTACCGCGGGCAATGCTGTTCTGATCCACCTGCTTCTGCGCGATAACCGCCTGAGCAGCATCGAACGAATCGATGAACATGCCACGCTCGGTGCCGGGGGTTACGCCCTGGCGGATATTGCCCGGAATCGTCAGGTTGCCGCAGAGACACATAAAGATCTTCTGCGGAGTCTGACTGATGGGGCGCATACCGTAATTGCCGCCGTTATACAGCTGGGCGCTCAATTCGATGAAGAACACACCACCGCAGATAGGACAGGATACGGGGTCATTGACCCGTGACAACGCCATCGCAATGCGATTAGCGGGGTTTTGTGGGACTGGTCTGTGAGTGCTCATTGGCCTCTTCGAGTTCCTCCTCGGTCTTCTTACAAACGGTACAGCGTCCGGTTTTGGGATGAAATACGTGGAGGTGCTTAGGATGAGGGCGAACCTCGCCGTCTTCGATAATGAAGCGGGGAGTACCGTCCGGACCCATAATCACCATGCGGTCAGACACGAAAAGCACCCAAACAGCGTCGGCTGATGCACTGGACGCAGTGACTGCCGCGATTCACGTATTGATGACTCTGTGCCATCGATTCCAGTATTGCCCGCAACCACTGTCTTCCCAAAGGCTCGTTGATCTCCGGACGTTGACAAGCCCAGTTCTTCTCACTGATCAGGGACAAGTGATAAGTCCCGATCACGAGATCCTCGCTTTCCCTTAGGTAGTGGCAGACTCTCGCCAGTTCAAGCAATTCCGGATAGGTGTTGTATTTCACTCGGGCAGGATGCAAGACCAACACCAAGGGCATCCGGTTGACTGCCCGCCGGTCGCGTCGCCTAACCACGGCGTAACGACCTTCGATCGCATGTTCACCGAGGTCAAGCTTGTAAGGTTGCACTGGCCGGAGAACCTCATAGACGTTAATGAGATCGAACAAGCATTTGGCAACTGTCCGCGCCGCCCGCGCACCACTCCAGTATTCCTCGTAGCGCGGATCACCTACCTTGGTGGGTTTGTCTCCAAAGTCATCATTCCAGAAATGGTGAACTTCTTC
>Ga0265338_10003895_pt1 | contig 20632 bp, 23 predicted proteins | sample 42126metaG_FD_193579 | JGI IMG/M metagenome (GOLD analysis project Ga0265338, IMG submission 193579) | Rhizosphere microbial communities from Carex aquatilis grown in University of Washington, Seatle, WA, United States - 4-21-26 metaG | ecosystem: Host-associated > Plants > Roots > Rhizosphere...
GCATTCCGAATGGTCGAAAGTCTATGAGCAATGACGAAACTTGTTCGTCCTTCCATCAGCTTGTCCATCGCTTTTTGAATGAGCAGTTCGGTACGTGTATCTACTGAACTCGTTGCTTCGTCTAGGATTAGCATTGGCGGATTGGCAAGCATGGCACGAGCGATGGTCATAAGCTGCTTCTCACCCTGTGATATGTTGTCCGCTTCTTCATTAAGCTCCATGTTATAGCCATTTGGTAAGGAATGGACGAAATTATCAACGTGGGCGGCTTTCGCAGCCTCAACTATTTGTTTTTCACTAGCTTTAAGATTGCCATAGGATATATTATCCCTGATCGTCCCATGGAAAAGCCAAGTATCCTGCAGGACCATTCCGAACATCTTGCGAAGATCAGCACGTTTCATTTCACGGATATCTACGCCATCAACCCTGATAGCGCCTTTATTTACATCATAGAAGCGCATGAGCAGGTTGACCATGGTCGTCTTGCCGGCACCGGTTGGCCCGACAATCGCAATTCTCTGTCCAGTTTTGACGTTAGCGGTGAAGTTTTTAATGATTGTTTGATCTGGATTATAACCGAAAACCACATTATCAAATTCGACATTACCCGCAGGTTCAGCGAGCACAATCGGGTTCAATGCTTCCGGTACTTCCTCGGCTTCACCTAAGAACTCGAAGACCCTCTCTGCGGCCGCAGCCGTAGATTGCAGAACATTTACTGTGTTCGCAGTTTGTAATATTGGTTGGTTAAACTGGTTCACATATTGGATAAAAGCTTGGATATCTCCAATGCTGATCGAACCTTTAATCGCTAGCCAACCGCCATAGACCGAAACACCGACAAAGCCAAGATTACCGAAGAAATTCATCATTGGCATCATGAGCCCGGAGAAGAATTGAGATTTCCAAGCACTCGTATAAAGCTCATCGTTTATCCCGTTGAAAGTGGCGATAGATTGTTCTTCACCATTAAAGACTTTGACAATCTTGTGGCCGCCATACATCTCCTCGACATGACCATTTATTTCACCCAGAGAATCCTGCTGACCCTTGAAATATTTCTGTGATTTGGCCACGATAAATCCGATGGTAATGAAACTTAGTGGAACGATAAGTATCGCAACCAGTGTCAGCTGCCAACTAATAGTAAGCATCATCACCAGGATTCCAATGATCATCGTGATTGATGTAATTATCTGGGTCAGACTCTGGTTCAAAGTTTGTCCGATAGTATCAACGTCATTAGTAACCCTACTTAGTACGTCACCAAAGGAACGAGAATCGAAATATCTTAATGGCATTCGATTAATCTTATCCGAGATATCCTTTCTGAATTGATAAGTGATCTTCTGGGAAACGTTCGTCATAATCCAACCCTGGATGAAGCTGAAGAACGCACTCAAGGCATAGAGTACTAGAAGCACTTCGGCAATCTGCCAAAGTTTCCCAAAGTTGATTGTCGGACGTTTCGTTACATCAAGACTCTTAATATTTTTCAGCATATCGGACGGAATTTTCTGAACAAGTGCCGCCGGAGCTTTCTTTAGTAGGTCCGCCCCAGTTGTACCGGCTGGCAATTTGATCCCTTTAGGCAGCTGACCGATCAGGGAATCATATGTCTTCATATTCACGTAGTCATTGAAAACCTGCGTTGTCATATTACCGAGAATCTTTGGGCTTAAAATCGCGAAAACTGTACTTGCGATTGCAAAAACTACGACAACAACTGTCGCAAACCAGTAAGGTTTCAGATACTTGGCGAGATTTTTAGCCGTGCCCTTGAAATCTTTCGCTTTCTCTCCGCCCATCATGCCTGCGCCACCCATTGGACCGCGTCCCATCCCTGGCCTTGGTTGATTTACTTTTGGTTTTTCTTCACTCATGATTTCACCTCTGCTTTCGAGAGTTGAGTTGCAGATTCATCAGACAATTCTTTCTCAGATAATTGTGAGGAAGCAATTTCGCGGTAAATCGGGCTAGTTTTCAGAAGCTCCGTATGTTTACCCATAGCAACAATCTTTCCACCGTCTAGAACAATAATTTTATCAGCATTCAGAATCGTGCTGACTCTCTGAGCCACGATAAGGACGGTAGCATTCTTTGTTGTTTTTGCTAGAGCCGCCCTCAGGGCTGCATCAGTTTTGAAATCAAGCGCCGAGAAACTGTCATCGAAGATAAGTATTTCTGGCTTCTTGATGATTGCTCTCGCAATCGAAAGTCTCTGTTTCTGACCACCAGAGACGTTTGTTCCGCCCTGCGCGATATTGGTTTTGTACTTTTCAGGTAGCTCCATCACAAAATCATTCGCTTGTGCGGTCTCAATCGCTTTTTTCATTTCCTTATCTGGAGCTTCGGGGATACCATATTTAATATTTGATTCAAGCGAACCAGAGAAAAGTACACCTTGTTGTGGAACGTAACCGATTTTGTCGCAAAGGTCCTTTTGGCTAACATCTCTCACATCCAGACCATCTATCAGGATCTGCCCTTTTGTCACATCGTAAAACCTAGGAATCAGATTAATCAGAGTGGACTTGCCGCTACCGGTACTACCGATGAAGGCCGTTGTTTCACCACTATGCGCCGTAAATGAAATGTCTTTCAAAACAGGAGTATCCGCGTTTGGATATGAGAATGAAACGTTTCTGAATTCTACTGCACCCTTCACGTCAGCCGAATACTTCTTCGGCTTTTCAGGATCTTTGATGACTGGATCAGTTTCGATTACCTCGGCTACACGAGTAGCTGAAACAGCAGCTCTTGGCACCATGATGAACATGAATGATAGCATGAGGAAGGCAACAATAACCTGCATCGCATATTGCATGAAGGCGATCATGTTTCCTATTTCTAGCCCACCAGTCCCGACCAGACGGGCACCAAACCAGATAATCGCAATCGCGGTAATGTTGAATATCAGCATCATGGCCGGCTGCATGACTACCATCAGACGATTGACGAACAAGTTAACATCAGTTAATTCACGATTAGCCTTTTGAAACTTCTTTTCTTCGTAACTTTCAGCGTTGAAAGCACGAATAACACGCAGTCCCGTCAGATTTTCCCTAGTTACTAGGTTTAGTTTGTCTACAAGCTTCTGTAACATTTGGAACTTTGGTAATGCTATCGAGAATATGGTTAGAATCATACCTAAAAGAACTATGACTGCTAGTGCGAGAATCCAAGTCATTGAAGGTGCTAGACTATAAGCTTTGGCTACGGCCCAAACAGCCGTTATTGGAGCGGCTAGTACCATACGCAGGATCATTATGAAAACAAGCTGAATCTGTTGAATATCATTCGTGGAGCGGGTAATGAGTGAGGCGGTTGAAAATTTATCAAACTCACGCATAGAAAAACTCTCAACCTTCGAGAACACTTTCGCTCTCAGGTCTCTCGAGAATCCAGTAGCAGCTTTAGAGGATAGATAACCGATACCGACCGTACAAACAGCACCAATGAGTGCAACCGCTAGCATTAGCCCACCCGTAGTGAGTATTATATGATTGTCTTGCCCGACAATACCCTTATTGATAATGGTTGCCATGTAGTCAGGCAATTGGAGTGTAGTTGCGACTTGAATAAAAGTCAGCACTAAAACCCCGACTAGAGCCCAAGTATATGGCTTTAGAAATTTCAGTAATTTAGACACTTATATCTCCTCCTCCGACTCTCCGGTATCTTCTTTCGAAAGATCATTATTAATTTTTTGGAAGTCTTCGATTCGCTTTGTCAAAAAATTCAGGTGCTTATCAAAAAATTCCGGTTTAAAAAACATCAAACCACCACCTGGACCAGATATAACTATAAGCTTGTCGCCCGCTTCGAGCCCTAACTCGGTTCTAGCATCTGCAGGGATTACCACTTGACCTTTGTCACTGACTCTAGTGACTCCCAAAAACTTTGGGCCATGATCATGACTATGTCTTAGATTACGCATATTTTCCTCGTTAAATGTCTTACTTTTCTTACATTTTACCAAAATTTATAATACCTGTCAACATAATATTTTCAAAAAAAAGACCCTTTCGGATCGATTTTTTTATTTGGTCGGGGTGAAAGGACTTGAACCTTCGACCTCGCGGTCCCAAACCGCGCGCACTAGCCAACTGTGCTACACCCCGATAAATAACTTACCGAGTATAGCATTTTATGCTCATTCTTTCAACAGAAACGTCATTCCAGCGAAGGCTGGAATCCAGCGCCTTTTGGTTCCCAGGTCAACCTATCATATTCCTATTGTTAAGCCTGGGATGACGGAAACGAGAGGTTATTTCCTCTTGAGCACTTCAAACTTGATGAAGGTTTTATCGAGAGAATAATGGCTATCCAGATACTCAACGATCGGCTTATTTTGATAGTAAATATTGTCCTGATCTCGATAAACCACCACGTATTTCGCCTGGGATTTCTCCATATCATCTATAAACTTCTGATCAAAGTTGTAACCATAATGGTCTCTATATTCGAGCAATAGCACACTTGCAGAGACAAAGCGCGATCCAGAATCGCGATTAGCCAGCCTATAGAAAGTTGCGCCGTAATCATAATCAAAAACTTTGTCGGTCGGCACAGTGTTCGCGTCAATATAGGCTGCAATCTGCTGATATTCAGTTGCTTCTGCCTTCACGGAGCCAGCGAATGTATTGTAGAGCTGCTTCATCGAGATGCCATAACTAAGAAACATGCTAATACCCAAAACGGTGTAAATCATCCAACGTTTCCAGACAGGAAAACCTTGCAAGTTGAAAAGAGCATAAACGAATATAACGATGAAAACTGGCATGGCAATCTCGAAATAATATGGATAGAACGAACCAAGTCCCAGTGTCAGTCCGAGCCCTGCTATTAGAGACATACCGAAGAAGAGGTAGGTGCCATTAGTCTTATTCTTTTTGAAATCGCGGATGTAAAGTAATGCGAAAATAATCAGCGGTGCTAAAAAGACTGCCAGGGTTCCGAGAAGAACAATATTATTTGAAACATTCCCCTTCCACTCACTAGCTGCATATTTACTGCTGAAAAGGAATGAGGCAACAAAGAAATCTGCTAAAGCGTTCTTCTGTGCAAAATAGATGACCCAGAATCCGGACTGCAGAATTAAAGGTGTGACAAATATAATGCCATAACCAAAAAATTTACGGATAGATTTCCAGTTATCGATGAGCAGCAAGATGCCAATTGGTACCCCAAACAGTAAGAAATTACCTTTCAGAAAGAAGAGAATGGAAAAACAAGTGCCAGAAATAAGCATTTTCCACCATTTCGGCTCTTTGCGAAACGAGAGATAGCTGAGGAACATACCAAGTAAAAAAATGAGGCCATAATTCTCGGTATTATTACCGCTACTAGTGAATTGAGACAAATTTCGCCAAAAAACGTAGAAAAGTAGACCCACCTTGGCGGCAGTGTCGGCATACTTGACTTTAAGATCAAGTAAAACCAGTTTCAAAAGCTGCCAGAAAAGTATGATATCGGCAAGGCTAAGTAACGTCAGCCAGATACGGTGAAGGACGAGATTACCGCCAAACATGAGATACATCAAGCCATTGAAAACGAAAATTAGCGGTGGTTTATGATCCCAAGCGGCCACATACATTGTGCCACCTTGCGCCCAAATCTTGCCGACATAATAGAAAATCCAGTGGTCACTGTCAAATGGATAACCCCAAGTCGCAATTCTCGAGACAATATAAACTAAAACCACAAATCCCCAGAAATATATTGGGTTTTTCAGAACCTTGAGACAAAATTCTTTTATCTTCTGCATAAAAATATTGTAACATTTTTCCGCGTTGAAATCATTGAAAAAATGGCTATTTTTTGCTATAATAGCTGTTGCATCATTGGCGCCCGTAGCTCAGTTGGATTAGAGCGTGTGGTTTCGGCCCACAAGGCCGGGGGTTCGAGTCCCTTCGGGCGCGCCATGCGGGTATCGTATAATGGCTTATTATGCCACCCTTCCAAGGTGGAGATAAGGGTTCGATTCCCTTTACCCGCTCCATGGTGGCTGTAGCTCAGTTGGTTAGAGCATCGGTTTGTGGTACCGAGGGTCGTGGGTTCAAATCCCATCAGCCACCCCATAGAAAATGCCTCAGATTTTCCTGGGGCTTTTTCTATAGTTTCAATCATTCAAAACTTTCATTTACAAGGTTTACTTTCCTCTTCTTTGTACTCTGCGTCAGAAATCGCGCCCATTTTCTCTAAATCCTTTAAGTGCTTACGGTCAGTCTCACATTTTTTCTGGTCATTCGAGTTAAGTTCATCATTCTCGCTTTCCGACTGCTGAGCTTGACCGAAATCTAGTTTCGTAATGGCCTCAGCCACTTGGTGTACAAATCCTGTCGCTTCATCTCTCCTTCTTCTAAAAACTGTAACCCTGTGCAAGAGATTGCTACCTGACCGAAACTCAATAGCATCATAGAACCCAACATTATCACGAAAGAGATCAACATTCATGCCAAAAAGATGATACTCATCAACTCTGATACCCGGAAGTTCCCTTGCGAGAATGAGTAAACGAAGATTCGTTAGAACAAGCCACTGTGGAAATAATGTATCCCAATCAAAATCTAATTTGAAAGACTCACGAAATGAACAAATTATTTCTTCATTTTCCATTAGAATAGGATCAACAAAATTTCGAAATTTCGTAGGTATTTTTTGTTCTTTATTAGCCATAATAACCTTTTTACTATTTAAATTATAACACCGAACTTATTTCTTTATAAAGAAGCGGGCTAAGATATATATATTGTGCTAGAATCTAAATATGAGGATGAGGCAAAAATCACTCGCTCTACTACATCTAATAATCATCCTGCTCGTCTTAGTATCTCCCCTTTGGTTAGATTGGAGACTGATTGGGCTTGGCGTGATATTGTATTGGCTTCAGCTTATAATATTTAAAACCTGTATCATTTCTATAGCGCAATACGGAGACCATCAGGCGAGTTTTTGGGCAATAAATGTGAATAGATTAATGAAAATTTTCAATAGGCAGATTGAAATCAGCAAAATAAGGTTTTTTGTGGCCTGGATATTACCTATTCTCATATTCTTATTTGCGATACTCATTCAAAGTCATTTTAAGCTATTGCCATTAATATCAATTTGAAAATAGCAAACAATAGACCTATGATTATTTAAGACTATAACTAAACAGGGGTGAAAATGAGCGTAATTGAAACAAAAAAACTAACAAAGTATTATGGCAAATCACGTGGAATCGAGAATGTTGATCTGAAAGTCGAGGAAGGTGAAATATTCGGTTTCATTGGACCAAATGGTGCCGGCAAATCGACGACTATTCGTACCCTACTCGGTCTCATTCACGAGACGTCTGGCAGTGCCACCATATTTGGCAAAGATATCACGAAGTTCGGCCCAGAAATCCGTGAAGAAGTTGGCTATCTGCCATCTGAAGTTTTCTATTACGACAATATGCGCGCGATTGATCTACTCCGTTACTCTGCAAGTTTCTACAAAAAGCCCAAAAAAGATATCGAAAAACGAATTAACGAACTCGCAGCTTTATTGGACCTGGATCTTAAAAAGAAAATCGATGACCTATCATACGGAAACAAGAAAAAAGTCGGCATCATTCAAGGTCTCTTGCATGAGCCAAAACTTATTATCTTAGACGAGCCAACCGGAGGACTTGACCCTCTTATTCAACAGAAATTTTTTCAACTCCTTCGTGACGAGAACAAACGTGGCGCTACCATTCTTTTTTCCTCTCACATCCTGAGCGAGGTTCAGAAAATGTGTGACCGAGTCGCTATCATCAAAGACGGTACAATTATCAGGACAGAGAAAATAAAGGATCTACTAGAGAACAATACCAAGAGATTCAAGATTGAAACAGCGAAAGAAATCGATTCCAAGCTTTTCTCGTCTATAAAGGGTGTCAGTGACCTCATCCAAACCGGTCGGGAAGTAGGTTTCCTCTATCGTGGACATCTCACTGATGTTACAAAGAAACTGGCTGATCTCGACCTTCTCAACCTGGAGGTTACGGAGCCTGATCTCGAAGAAATATTTTTGCATTATTACAAATAGGAGCTGACTGTGAACATTTACTGGCAAGAACTTAGAAACTACAGACGCTCCACGATTATTTGGATTATTGCCCTTTCATTTATGGTATTTGGATTTATGTCAATCTACCGTTCGTTTGCCCTGGATGTCACCTCGGCCAAAAAATTACTTGAAGCTTATCCACCAGCCGTACTGGCTGCACTAAATTTGAAGGTTGAAATATTCTTCACCATTTATGGATTTTTCGCTTATTTACTAACATTCGTCTGGCTTGCGGGAGCGATCCAAGCTATGAATCTGGGCGTTTCAGTACTTTCGAAGGAAGTTGCGGGTAAAACTGCGGATTTCCTACTGACAAAGCCGATCACAAGGGTCCGGATGCTTACAGAGAAGTTCGCGGCCGTTTTTACCCTAGTCGTTATAACGAATATCTTCTTTGTGGCTACTGCCCTCTTCTCGGCAGTTGTGTTCTCCAAAGATAGTTTTGATCTCGGGTTGCTCGCGCTAATGGCTGCTACTTTATTCTTCGTCCAACTCGTTTTTTTGGCACTTGGGTTCGTCTTTGGCGCCGTAATCCCAAAAATCAAAACCGTAATTGCCGTATCTCTGCCGACCGCTTTCATCTTTTTCATTATCTCGGCTTTCGGCGGTGTTCTGAAGGTTCCAAACATCAATTACTTCACGCCGTTCAAATACTTTGACCCTATTTATATCTATCAACACTCAGCCTATGAACCAAAATATCTATTCGTACTCTTCGGTGTTGTTGCAATCTGCATTGCCACGAGTTATGTATTCTATATGAAGAAAGATATTGAGGCAGCAAGCTAATGAACGTATTTATGCGAGAACTGAAATCGAATTACAAGGGGCTCATCTGGTGGTCAATCGCCATAATGATCACTGTTGTATCTGGCATGGCAAAGTTTGAAGGCTATGGCACGGCAGGATCCGCAAATAATATTACTGCCCTTCTTGCCGGCTTTCCTAAACCCGTTATGGCAATCTTCGGCATGACCGGGCTAGATCTCACGAAGTTAATCGGCTATTTCGGCGTCTTGTATCTCTATATCCTGATAATGGTCGCCATCCATGCAGGACTAGCTGGCGCGACTATAATTGCGAAGGAAGAACGTGACAAAACTTCAGAATTTCTCTACCCGAAACCAATCAGTCGTATGAAAGTTTTGACCGCTAAGCTCGCGGCAGCAGCTACAAACATCCTCGTAATCTTTGGGGTTTCTGTAGCCTCATCCATCTGGATCGTTGGATATTATAATCAGGGTTACGGCCTGAATAGCCAAGTAATGGCTCTCATGTGGGGCGTGTTACTTGTTCAACTCTTGTCTTTCGCTTTTGGCGCGTTCTTCGCTGGTCTATTCAAAAATCCCAAACTGCCTGCCGTCGCCGTTGCAACAGTCGTCGTGGTAAGTTATCTAGTGTCAGTATCTGTAGACCTTAGCGCCAACTTGGACTTTTTAAAATATCTCACGCCTTTCAAATACTTCTCTGCCGAGAAAATACTAGCAGCCGGTCATCCTGATCCATTCTACGTCGTTCTAAGTATTGTTCTTTCAGGTGCTCTAATAGGGCTAACCTATTTCTTCTACCAAAACAGAGATCTAAACGTTTAAAAGATTATTAGGAGGATATAAATGGAACCCCAAACAAAGGAAAAATTTAACTGGAGCAGATTCGGAATAACGGTAGGGCTCGTCTTACTTGCTGCATTTGTCGTCGGTGGAACAACTTGGTATATAATGGACCAAAATGCGAAAGACATTAAGTCGTCGAACGATAAATCCATATCAGCACTTCAGAGCCAAATTGACACACTAAACAAAAAAATAGCAGACTCTTCTAATACAACTACTGACTCCACAACCGATAGTGCAAACTCCACTACTTCTGTGACCGCAAACTGGAAAATTTACACCAATACATCCTTCGATTTTACGGCGAAATATCCAACAGATTATTTCTTCAGTGAAGCGACTCCTGTTGAGATTTCAGCTGCTGGTGACTTATTCTTCGTAAACTTCTACAACAATGCCTACAAAACAAGTCCCGATACAACCTCTCCATTAAAGGTCGAGGTTTTTACTAACACTGGCGACGATCTCAAGACATGGATTGCATTCAACTACAAGGGCACAGGAGACACAATTACATCTAAAACAGTCAACGGAATGGTTGGGTACACGTTTTCATACTATCCAGATAGTAGTAACACTGTAATGACAGGTTTCGCCACGACAAAAAATGGCAAATATTATTCGGTAACTGCGAAAACCGCAACGGACAATTTCACTAATTTCTTAACGGCCCTAACGATTAATTAACAAAAACAAATAAGAAAGAGGCTGTAAGGCCTCTTTCTTTGGTAACTTCTCGACTACGCTCGAAGAATAAAGCTACTTTTTTGGTGTTTCCTTCAGAGTGAGTATCCATAGAGCAAGAGCAAGCAACACTGCCAGTATAACCAGTGCCAGAACCTTCAAGCCAGAACTATAAGTATCCCAAAGCCAGGCCGTCTTCACTGACCCTAGAACTACGACGACGGCAAGTACCACAGTGACTACTACGGAGTTTTTCTTTAGAAATTTCATTTTACCTCCTTCTATATTTATACAATATCATAAATAGAAACTAAAAATACTTGACAAATAATATACGTATATGTATACTCATACTATGGCAAATAAAACAATTTATGTAAGCACCAAAGATGAGAAGATCTATGAGGAAGCTCAAGCGATTGCTGGAGAGGCCCTTTCTTCCGTGATTGCTCGCGCACTCCGTGAATTTGTGGCTACTTCCAAGGAAAAGAAAGATGGTATGAAAGAGATAAGTATCAAAGTAGGCACCACTGGCTCCGAAAGAGAACAGCGTTTTGTAGGTACTCAACTTGGCAAGTGGGAAGGACTTAGTGATGACAAATCACTACTGCAAAGCGCCAAGGTCTACCTTACCAGTAAGGGAAATGTGGCGATATTACTTTCCACGAATTCAAAGGCTACTCTACTCACTAATCCGAAGGTATGGCATAAAAACGCCGAATACCTAGATGTGATGCCAGCATCTGAGTTATTCGTAGCTGAGAAACCAGAGCAGCTGAAGGGTCAGATTCCAATGAATCTAATCAAGGTAGCACAAGAACTGCAAGCCAAAGAAAACACTAACGTCGAATATTTAAACATTTAAGGAGAAAATAATGGCTGAAGAAAAATTAAATAGACACCCCAAACATACCCACGGAGAGGACTATGAATTAAACGATATGGACAAATATTTCGCTATGACCTGGGGCTCGCCTAGCGGTCTCGCCATGCTAATGTTCTCGTTTGCGATCTTCCTCGTCTCAATCGGAGTTTTCTTCTGGTTGCTCCACATCGCGAACGTTATTAAATAGTTGGAAATAAATATGTCAGAAAATTCTGTAGCAATTGAAGTAAAAAATCTCAAGAAATCATACAAGAAGGTCGAAGTCCTTCGTGATGTCAACTTTCAGGTTGAGAAGGGCACCATTTTTGCCCTACTGGGCGCTAACGGTTCCGGTAAAACAACGACTATAAATATTTTGACGACACTACTCCCAGCAGACTCCGGCACAGCCACCGTAAATGGGTTCAATATATTGAAAGAAGCAGATCAGGTGCGCAAAAATATCAGCCTAACTGGACAGTTCGCGGCGGTTGATGATGTACTTACGGGCAGAGAAAATCTGATATTGATCGGCGAGCTGCGTCATGTTGAGAATCCAAAAAACCTAGCCGAGGAATTACTGGGGCAGTTTGATCTCGCCGAGGCTGGAGACCGACGAACAGCGACCTATTCTGGGGGCATGCGCCGCAGACTGGACATCGCGATGAGTTTGATTGGCAATCCTTCCGTAATATTTTTGGACGAGCCAACCAACGGTCTCGATATTCAAAGCCGTAATATGATGTGGGAAATGATAAAAACATTAGTGAAAAACGGTACCACGATTTTCCTGACTACCCAGTATCTGGAAGAGGCCGATCAGCTGGCCGATACTATCGCAGTACTGAGTGGGGGCCGAATCGTAAAACAAGGAACCCCTCAAGAGTTAAAAAATATCCTGCCTGAGGGCAAGATTGAATTTCTGTTTCATGATCAGAAGCAGCTGGATGCCGCCGCCAAATTATTTGAACAACAAACTACAGTACGCGACGACGAGGCCCGTTCTCTGCTAGTAAATACTGATGGGAGTCTAGAACAAATTTCAGAGCTCTTCAATCAATTACGTGCAGCTAAAGTTGAGGTCGCCGAGTTCTCCAGGAAAGAACCGACACTAGATGAAGCCTTTCTTGCAATTATCAGCGATCACAAGGAGAAAAAGTAATGAATGCACTATATGATACATGGATTATGACAAAACGAAGTTTGCGTCATACATTTCGAAGTATGGACACCATCATTACGGTGGTGGCGATGCCGATCGGCATAATGTTATTATTCGTTTATGTATTCGGCGGCGCCATCAGTACTGGACTTGGATCTGTCAAATATATCGATTTTGCCGTTCCAGGTGTAGTGATCATGACGGTGGTCAGCGGCATTGCCTACGCAGCCTTTCGCCTCAGTCTGGACGTGAACAATGGATTCATTAACAGATTTAGATCAATGCCAGTCTCCCCTTCCTCTATTCTAGGAGGTCAAGTCCTATCATCGGTAATATCAAATATGTTCTCGGTGCTGCTCGTAATAATAGTGGCTCTACTCATAGGTTTCCGTACCAGTGCTGGCCTGATGGCCTTATTAACTTTCGTGGGCATCCTGTTGCTTCTAGCCACCACGCTCACCTGGGTCGCAGTTTTCTTCGGACTACTTGCTAAGACAGCCGAAGGAGCAGGAGCGTTCAGCTATATCCTACTTGGAATGGTGTTTGTTAGTTCCGCATTTATCCCAACCACAAATATGGGGCCAGCTCTGAAGGCTTTTGCCAACAATCAGCCGTTTACACCGATTATACAAACCCTACGTTCGCTCCTTATTAATGGTACTGCGGGGAAAGATGTCTGGCTCGCGGTCACCTACTGCGTAGTAATATTAGTCGTCTCCTATTTCCTGGCACTGAGAACTTATAAAACCAAGACTGCATAATTATTCTCTTACAAACAAATATGTGGTGAGTACCAAGGTTACGGAAGATATAACGACCGGAACCCAGACTGGGGCAATCCATGGCACCGGAATAAGAAATAGGACGTCCAAGGTCTTGAAGCTTGGCGGCCAGTTCAGAATTATCTTCAGAAACAAATAATACGTCAGATCCCAAATAGCGAAGATCCATAGGAATGAGATAATTTTATCTCTATATTTTTCGAAGGCTAGATAAGCAACCGATAGCAACATGATAATTGTTGCGACTTCACGAAATATCTCGACAAGATAGATTTGAGACGAAAAGCTCAACGTTTTCTCAATCACGAAACCAGTCGGATAGTAAAGCTTTCTGAGATAAATCGCGACTGCAGCCTCGAGATACCCCATCGCAAAAGCGAACGTGAATAAAGCGATAAGTTTCTTTTTCATAGTTATATTATAGCAAGGGTGGTGCTATTATTTAGTCATGCCAGGACTTGAGACAAATGAGAATATAGAACTGAGACAGACCCCAGATGGCCTAAAACAAAGGAGCCTAGAATTTTTCCGTGCCTTAGGCGGTAAATCTTGGGAAATGCTAAAAGATGATAGTGAGTTCATCTCAGATGAGGCTCTCTATCTTCTGACATACGGCTCTTCAAAGCTCTTACTCTCCTCAATGATGCCATCGCTGGGTACGGAAGTGTCAGATACTCTTGTTGACGAGATTTATGGTGATTCTCAGCTTGCAACGATGGTCCAGTTGGGGCCAGTCTACATTAAGGCTTTCCTTCGGTCCGGGGCAAAAGATATGGATGAATTTATAGATAAGGTGAAACATGACTAAACTGTCTTTTAATAAAATTCTGATTCAAATTGGTTTCAGCCCGAATGATGCTATTAGGTACGAGCTAATTTTAGATTCCCTGATTGCGGAAGAAATCAGGCAAACCATCGATGAAAAAGAGATAGAAGATGATGAGTCTCTACAAAAGATCATTAAAGAAAAAGTAAAAGTAATATATTCGGATTATATTGAATGTGTGACCCACGACCTTAACCTTAGTCAAACGCTCCTAGTCAAAGAAAAGCTGTCAGAATACCTAGAAACCATATAAAAGAAGCCCCGGAGGGCTTCTTTTTTTGTAATATTACCTGACTTTTTCTTTGAGGTTTTTGCCAGCTCGGAAGCGAGGCATTTTCATCTCGGGGATGCGAATGATTTCGCCAGTCTGAGGATCGCGGCCACGGCGTGAAGCACGCTTGCCGAGGTCAAAAGTACCAAATCCAGTCACAGCGACCTTTTCGCCTTTTTTGACTGTGCGAGTAACAATATCCGCAAACTTCTCTATAAAGGCTTTTGCCTCTTTTTTGCTATGTGAAGTTTCGCTTGCTAATACGTCGATAAGCTCTCTCTTTGTCATGATATTTTCCTTTCTTTTTACCTTTACAACACTCTAATTATACTATGATTGTAAAGTTTTCTCTATACCTGGCTATTCTGAGAGCTGAAACTGAGAAAAAGCTGATAAAGAACAAAAAAAGAGGCTTTGCAGCCCCTTTTCTATATTATTTTAGATTTCAACAATACGGTCCACTCTCTCAATTGAACGGGCTTTGCCGTTGATATCAAGATCGATTACCACTGAATTAAATAAAACAGGGCCTTCGGTGGCAAGTTCGAATTTCTGGGGCATGCTGGAAACAAAGGTTTTGAAAATAATATCATCCCTTACTCCCAGAACCGATTCTAGTGGCCCGACGTAGCCGACATCACTGACGACAGCCGTTCCGCCGTTTAGAACCCTGGCGTCCGCTGTAGGCACATGTGTGTGCGTCCCAACAACTACCGAGACTCGCCCGTCCAGATAGCGACCCAGAGCTACCTTCTCACTGCTCATCTCGGCATGAAAGTCTATGAATGAATATTTGAAATCCTTCACAGTATCTAGAATCTCGTCCATCTTTGTAAATGGATTCGTCAGATTAGCTTTGATGTCATTTTGACCGAGAAGATTTACTATAAGTAGATTCCCCCATGGAGTCTTCACAACATCATAGCCCTTTCCGGGTGTATCACCGAGATAATTCGCTGGACGGATAATCGGTAAATCGGCACTGTCAATGTGTTTTACGAAATCTTTCTGACGCCAAACATGATTGCCAGTTGTGAAGAAATCGATACCGGCGGCTCGCATTTCCTCAACGATGGCTACCTCGACACCAACTCGATCAGAGAGATGCTCACCATTCGCAATAGTAAAATCTATTTTGTATTCTTCTTTTACAGAACCAAGGATTTTCTTGACCGCTTTGCGACCCGTTTCACCGACAATATCTGCAATGAATAGTATCTTCATCTTATTTTGCGTACTCTATCGCGCGGGTTTCGCGGATAACATTAACCTTAATCTGACCAGGATATTTGAGATCAGCCTCTACCTTGGTGGCAATGTCCTTGGCCAGCTTGATAGCGGCTAGATCATCAACCTTCTCTGGAGTAACGAAAATACGAACTTCACGTCCGGCTTGGATGGCATAACTCTTCTCAACACCTTCAAAGCCGTTGGCGATATTTTCTAGTTCAGTAAGACGCTTAACATAGTTGTCGAGCGAATCACGACGAGCACCTGGGCGTCCGGCCGAGATTGCATCAGCAACTTGAATAATGACAGCTTCCACAGTGTGGAAAGGCACATCCTCATGATGAGCTTCAATAGCATGGATGACTTCCTCTGTCATGCCGAATTTCTTGGCAATATCACGAGAAATAGTAGCATGACCACCTTCCATGTCTTGATCGATAGCCTTACCAATGTCATGCAAAAGTCCGGCTTTTTTGGCAATAGCTACATCAGCACCAAGTTCACTAGCGAGTGCACCAGCAAGAAGTGAGGTTTCGACTGAATGCTGAAGCACATTCTGGGCAAATGAAGTACGATATTTCAAACGTCCAAGCAATTTGACCATTTCGGCAGGAATACCTGCAACGCCAGCTTCGTAAACAGCCTTTTCGCCCGCTTCTTTGATAGTTTTGTCGATTTCTTCCTGCGCTTTAGCCACAGCTTCTTCGATGCGTCCCGGATGGATACGTCCATCTGAAATCAGTTTCTCGAGAGCAACTTTGGCGACATTACGACGGACTGGATCAAAACCGGAAATCACGATCGTTTCTGGAGTGTCATCAACAATGATGTCACAACCGGTAGCGCGTTCAATAGCTTGAATATTGCGTCCCTCACGGCCAATAATACGGCCCTTGATCTCGTCATTTGGCAAAGAAACTGCAGTAACAGTGTTCTCGGCCGTCTGCTCCCCGGCAACACGCTGAATGGCAGTAACCAAAATCTCACGAGCTTTCGTATCGGCTTCTTCTTTGGTTTCTTCTTCAATCTTCTTGATGAAGTTCACGACATCCTTCTTGTAGTCTTTCTCAACCATCTGCAGAAGTTTTTCTTTGGCATCTTCCTTCGTCAGTTTCGAAATCTTTTCCAAGGCTTCCTGCTGTTTCACGCGAATTTCACGTAAATCATTCTTTGTGGTCTCGATCTCTTCTTTATTTTTATCGAGGTCGTCGCGTTTTCTGTCCAGATCGTCACTTTTTTTGTCTAGCATTTCCTCGCGTTGGGAAACTCTGCGCTCGGAAGCAGTCAATTGATCACGACGCTCCTTCTCTTCTTTCTTCGCGTTCTCGGCAACTTTCATCGCCTCGTCTTTGGCCTCGAGAACTATCTCTTTGGCTTTTGTTTCTGCGTCAGCGATTTTTTTCTCGGCTTTTGCCTCAGCGTTTTCTGCACTTTTGGATATTTGGACTTTACGATATGTATATCCGCCAAATCCACCGACACCAATACCGACTACAGCAAAAATAATGCTTAGTATGCTCATACATTCTCCTTTCCGGTTTCATAAAAGCTGACAGGACCAATCAGTTTGGTAGTTTCAAATATTTAGTTTTGTAGCTTGTTTTTAGTTAAAACTTAAATTCAAAATTTATGATTTGATGGCTCGTCAGCTAGTTTAATTACTAATTTAACGTCCTTATTATACGACATTTCTCATTTTTCCACAAGACTGAAAATGAACGGCCCCGGGTCCGCAAACCAGGGCCTATCTTGAGATATTCTCCCACCAATCCTTCTCCCTGGTGAATTCAGTGACAGAGACGATGGCAGACCAAAGCAAGGATTTAGCCACTCGGAGAGCAACCATGAGAATAATGACGCCACTTGGGTACGACTCAAGGTTGCTAGCGCGAAGCTGACAACCTCTGAGCATACCTCTGGGCATCCCAGTATCAGACTTCACGAAAGTCTCCTAACTTCTAGGTTTGGTGATGTGTGGGTCAGACCCATAATACGGTATGACCGCGGCATCAAATTGCGAACCTGCCGATTTTAGCATGTTCAGCCCTTCTTGTAAAAGTTGCTTGGTGCTTTCTGTTTCCACTGGAGCCACAACTGGAACATTCATAGCGTAAGCTAAGGTATTGGCAACAGAAATTCCGATTCTTAGCCCGGTAAAACTACCTGGTCCAGCCGCCACAATTATCCCTGTCAGATCGGTTTTTCTCGTATAGAGCACATCCTCACCTTCTTGAGAATATAAGAATGTCGCTTCGAGCCTATTTAAGATTAGAGAGTTGAGCCGCCTGCCACCAAGGAAAGTTTCCTGGTGTACCCAAGTTAAGCTTTTCTTATCCCAGAGTCCGATAAAAACTTCTTCCGCATGCGTATCCAAAACAAGAATCATAATTTCACCATTAAACTTTCATATTTCGTACCTTGTGGCTTAAGAATTAATTCCCTTTCGTTATCGGCAAGATATTTGAAATCGATTGTAAGTACTTCTGAAGGAGTAATACCTTCAATGTTTTCAGGCCACTCAATGACAATGATATTTTTGTCATCCTTTTCCAAATCAGCTATCTCAGATGCAATTTCCTTATCGTTGAAAACTCGATATAAATCAAAGTGGTGAAGCTCAAACTCCTTTGCCTTGTAGATCCGCTCAATCGTGAATGTCGGACTGACTATCGTCTCGCTAATCCCAAGACCGAGCGCAATTCCTTTTGTAAACTGAGTCTTACCACCACCAAGATCACCGGTGAGGGCTATAAATTCTCCACCTTGAAGCAGAGACCCGAGTTTAGAACCGAGTGCTATCGTCTCAATGTCTGATTTTGTCGTAAATGTTTTTTGCATAAGCCCCTAAAGTACCAAAAAGTATACCCGAGAACAACTAAGATTGCCAGTTTGGAAGCAACCATAATACCACTGATGATTAAAGTATTAGCATCCCATCGCCGTAGGAGTAAAATCTGTATTTCCCGTCCGTAGCATGTTCATAGGCTGCCATTATGTTTTCTCGGTTAGAGAAAGCCGATACCAGGAGTAAAAGTGAAGATTTTGGCAGATGAAAATTTGTAATCATGCCGTCGACAAATTTATATTTGTAGCCGGGATAAATGTAAATTTTAGTTTCGCCTGAGCGTGGTAAAAGCGCATATTTCATATTTCCCGGGTTCAAGAGACCACAAGACTCGATAATAGCAGCTGCACTCTCCAGAACTCTAACAGCAGTCGTACCTACGGCTATGATTCTATGACCCTCCCTCTTGGCAGTGTTCAATCTCTCTGCTGTTTCGGGACTAATCTCGTAATATTCCGAATGGATATGAAAATCCTCAACTTTTTCGGTATTTAATGGTTGAAAAGTACCTAATCCTACATGTAGAGTAACTCTCTCAATCTGAACACCTTTTTTATTCAATTTGAATAAAAGGTCATTCGTGAAATGCAAACCCGCAGTTGGAGCTGCTACAGAACCATATTTACGTGCGAAAACCGTCTGATAATCACTCTCATCTGTTTTCTCCTCGTGAGTCTCGTGCCTTGCTTTCAAAATATATGGAGGGATTGGCATCTCGCCGATTTTGTTAAGTATCGAGAAAAATTCTGGTCCAGTTTTGTTAAATTTCAAATAGAAAATCTCGCTTTCACGCTTTATAAATTTCGCTTCCAGCCCTTGACCGAACTCGAGTTTGTCCCCTATCTTAATCTTGCGTCCCGGTCTTATCCAACATTCCCAAAGTTCTGCCCTCTGCTTGACTAGCAATATTTCGAATTTACGTCCATTTACCATTGCCTCTAGTCTTGCCGGTATAACTTTTGAATCGTTAAGTACCAGTACGTCGCCTGGAATTAGGAATTGGTCGAGATCATAAAAATTGCTATCTTGAAGCTTGCCATTCTCTTTATCCATTACTAATAATCTTGCTGCATCCCGTGGTTCTGTTGGATGTATCGCAATCAGTTCTGGTGGGAGATTGTAATCAAATTCACTTGTTAACATTTTTTTGCTAGAATAGAGTATAGCAAATATAGGAGGGTCGTGAAACTCAGTCCTGACGAACTGAAGCAACTTCTGGTTGATAATAATGTCGCCACCAGAGAAAAGCTTGATGAAATCTCCAAGCTCGCAGATCAGAGCAAAGAGGCTTTTTTAGATGTTCTGTATCAGAAGAAGGTACTCAGTGAAGTTGAATTCTCAAAACTTTATGCAAAAGCCATCGGCGTCGAGTTCGTTGAACTTGATAGCCTGACTATCCCGCGTGACATTCTAGATAAGTTACCAGAAGGGGTAGCGAAGAGATATCAAGCTGTTGTTTTCGGTGAAAATGAAGGACATCTCAAACTCGCCATGGCCGATCCAGATGACGTAGAAGCTGTTCAGTCAATTCAGAAACAATGCGGCTATGACATCGAAATCTTTCTGGCTACACCAGACGACATTGGTGGAGCCATTGAGCAGTACAAAGAAGGGCTGAGCACCGAGATATCAAAAGCGATTCAGGAAACTGAAGAAGAAATTTCGATTGATAAGGAAGAACTTGCGGCAGATACCTCTGCTGATAAAGTTGAGTCTATTATCTCCGAAGCACCAATAGCCAGAGCTGTAAACATTCTGATTGAATATGCTATCAAATCACGAGCATCGGACATACACATTGAACCGAGAGAAAACTTTGTCCAAGTCCGCTATCGCATCGATGGCATCCTTCATGACACGATGACACTTCCTAAAGCTCTGATGAGTTCTATCATTTCCAGAATCAAGATATTAGCAAGTCTTCGTATTGATGAACACAGAATCCCCCAAGACGGACGTATCAAAATCAATATGGCGGGTCAAAATATTTCACTTCGTGTGTCCAGCCTACCGGTAATGGATGGCGAGAAAATAGTCATGCGTCTTCTGGATGAATCATCAAAAGCACTGACTCTAGAAGAACTCGGTTATAAAGGTCAAGCCCTGGTGACGATTGAGCGCGCGCTCAAAAAACCACATGGTATGTTGCTTGTTACGGGCCCAACCGGCTCGGGCAAATCGACAACGTTGTATAGCGTATTATCTTCACTGAATACGATCGGCGTAAACATCTCGACTGTGGAAGATCCTGTCGAATACCGTATTCAAG
>Ga0265338_10003896_pt1 | contig 20621 bp, 18 predicted proteins | sample 42126metaG_FD_193579 | JGI IMG/M metagenome (GOLD analysis project Ga0265338, IMG submission 193579) | Rhizosphere microbial communities from Carex aquatilis grown in University of Washington, Seatle, WA, United States - 4-21-26 metaG | ecosystem: Host-associated > Plants > Roots > Rhizosphere...
CGGCGCGGCGCCACGACCGGGGGCAAGCCCGGGGGCGAGCTTCACGGGCGACCACCAGCGGCGAAGCGCGCTCGCCGACAGCGCGGGTGGCGGTGCCGGAACCGGCGGACCCGTGGGACAGGAGGGCGAGCCGCCGGCGATCATCCGCAAGACCGTCGACGAGGCCTTCGCGGTGCTCAAGGACAAGTCGCTCACCGGCCCCCGGCAGCGCCCGAAGCGGATCGCCGGCCTGCGCGCGATCGCCGATCGCGTGTTCGACTGGGCCGAGATGGCAAAGAGCAGCCTCGGCGTGCAGTGGCGCAGCCTGCGCCCCGGCGAACGCGCGCGCTTCGTCGAGGTGTTCAAGGACGTGCTGGCCGCGCAGTACATCGACGACATCGATCGCTTCCAGGGCACCGAGAAGGTCACCGTCGAGGGCGCGACCCACGACGGCGAGGATGTCACGGTTCACACGATCCTCATCACCGCCGCGCGCGACAACGTCCCCATCGACTACCGCATGCGCGAGCAGCAGAACCGCTGGGCGGTCGTCGACATCAGCGTCGAAGGGGTGAGCCTGGTCAACCATTTCCGCGGGACGTTCTCGAACGCGCTGACCAACATGACCGTCGAGCAGCTCATCGACCGGCTCCGCCACCAGCTCCCGCAAAGCGAGCGGCCGTAGCTCGTCAGGGGGCTCGGGCCACGGCGGATCACGGCGCTCACACGACCGAACCACGACAGGAATGTCGGGCGACGACGGATCGTCGATGCGTCCGGAGCGCGAGGCGATCGACACCTCGCGGACGAAGCGTCGCCGCGACAGCGTCGCGCGCGGGCGGAGGGTCGGCGCCGGATTGGTACGAGGCTTGCGTTTCGGGTCACCGTGACGATGACCTCGACGAACCTCGACGTCGCGCCGGCGATCGACGCGGCAGCGCCGGGCGCTGGGCGTCGCCGCTGGCGCCCGCGCGCGTCGTCGCTGGCGCTGGTTGGCGTCATCGCCGCGTGCCTCATCTGCTTTGCCCAGAGCGTGCGCGCACCGATCTTCGAGAACCTACGCGGGGGCGGCGGCAACCTCCATGCGCACCAGGCGCGCGCGTTTCTGTCCGGCCATCTCGACATCGACACGCCAGGGTTCTTCGACAGCGCCGCCTACAAGGGGCGCACCTACGATCCGTTCCCGCCCATGCCGGCGGTGGTGATGATGCCGATCGTTGCGCTGGTGGGCGTCGATCGGACCAACGGCCCGATCCTGGCGCTGGTGCTGACCCTGCTCAACGTGGTCGTCGGTTACCGGCTGGCACGCCGGCTGGGGTTGTCGCCGCGCGAGCGCGTCTGGTGGCTGGTCGCGATGTTCCTGGGCACCGGGTACTGGCTAGCGATCATCAGTAGCACCGGCGTCTGGTACTTCGCCCACGTGGTGGCGTTCACCGCGCTGCTGCTCGCAGTGGCCGAGGCATGGGGCAAGGGGCGCGGGCACTGGGTCGGACTGGCATTCGCGGCCGCGTTCCTCTCGCGCCAGCTCACGCTGTTCGCGGGGTTGGCGCTGGCCTCCCGCCTCTGGTCGCATCCGCGCTTCGTCGACCGGCGCGCTCGTTGCCTGAACCTGGCCGCGTTCGGCGCGACGGCGAGCTTGGGCCTCGCCGCGTACCTGGCGTTCAACCGCGCGCGCTTCGGTCACGTGTTCGAGACCGGTTACCGCTACCTGCAGTTCGACGGATTTCTCAAAGAGCGGTTCGCGCGGCACGGGCTCTTCAGCGCGGCTTATCTCCCGTTCAACTTCATCTACCTGACGGTGCAGGGCGTGCACGTCGACTTCACGTCGCCGGCCAAGCTCGCGGGTGTCACCACCGACGCCTTCGGCGCGTCGCTGCTGGGGACCAGCCCGTTCGTCGTGGTCGCCGCCTTCGCGCGCCGCGCCGACGCGCCGACGCGCGCGCTCTGGCTATCGGTCGCGGCCATCACCCTCGGCCAGCTCCTTTACCTGAACAACGGCTTCTCGCAGACCAATACGCAGCGCTTCACGCTCGACTTCATGCCCGTGCTGTTCGTGCTGGTCGCGATCGGCCTGCGGCGCGAGGCGGAGCGCGGCCGCGCCAGGCTGTGGCACGGCGCCATCGCCTACGCTGCGTTGCTGAACGCCCTCGTCATGTCGCTGTTGCCGGCGCTGGATGGAGCGTTTCGCGCGCTCGAGCGCTAGCGCGGCCCTCGCGCGGCCCGTACCGGCATCTCGGGCAGCCCCCGACGGCGACGACCGGCCGGCGCGCGCCGCCGGCGCTCAGCGTCGTAGGCTCGAAGAGACCGCGACGTGACCGGCCGATACTTTCGCGGTCGCGGCGCGGCGGCAATCCTTGTTGCCACACGCCAGGATGTCGTGGGTCCGGACGACGATGTCGTCGAGATCGGGAACGGACTGACCGCAGATCTCGCACGAGGCCTTCGGCACGCGGCGCTCGTCGTCCCTGACTTCCACTTGTACCGCCGTATACGCATGGCGTGAGATGCCCGCGCGGGATTGCGCCTCCTGCCGGGCGGCGTTCTCATCGTCGTACCGGCCGAACTGGCAACTGATGGTCTCGTCGAGCGCGGTCCACTTCTTCACGGCCTGGATACTACCTGATTCGTCGGGGCCAGGCTCCGAAGACGCACCGAGATCGAGAATTGCCTCTTTTCTGCGCTCGAGCTCGAACCGACCGGTCCCGCTGGCCGCGCAACGCGTTCAAGGCCAGCGCCCCGCGACGACCAGACCTCCGGCCGGAGCGCTGTCGGCCGATCGCGACCCGAGACTGCCCAGGATTGACATCAGCGATGCCGCGACGCTACGGTCTCCGCGCGCGCAAAGCTTCGCGGAAGGAAACACAATGACTCCCGCTACAAGACTGTCGTACCAGGTCTTCATCTCTGATCCGATCCCGTGCGACGACGCCGCGAACGCGCCCAACGGCGATCGACGCATGAGGTCTCGGCGCGCAAACGAGCTGTTCAGGTAGCTCGCTCGACATACGAGACGCGGCGCCGTGGAGGGCGACAGCGGAAGCGAAGAGGGACGGCGCCGGGCGCACCCGGTCATGCGGGCCGTCGCCACCCAGGTGCTGGTCCCTGCCCTGATCGGGCTCGGCACCGGCGTCTGCGTGGTCGTCGCGTTCGGTCTCGTCGAAGGACTCGCGCTCAGCCATCTCGCCCGCCTGCCCGGGGGTCTCCCGGCGCTGTTTTCCCTCGCGGCGCTGGTTGCGACCCAGCTCGTGACCCGCTACGTGACGCGCACCGCGCACCCCGCGACCACCGAGGTCTACATCCTGGCGTACCACGACCCGAAGGCGCGGATCTCGTTGTCTCAGGTGCCGGGCCGCGTGCTCGCCGCGGCGGCGACGATCTCGTTCGGCGGCTCGCAAGGACTCGAGTCACCCTCGGCATTGATGGGCGTCTCGCTGGGTCAGATCGCCGGCGGCGTGATGCGCGGGCGCGTCCGGGACGAGGAGCGCCGAGCGTGGATGATCGCGGGCGCCAGCGCCGGGATCGCCGCGGTCTTCTCCTCGCCGGGCGTGGGGATGTTGTACGGCATCGAGGTGCCGTTCCGACGAGACGTCGACGGGCGGCACCTCGTTCCCTCGGCGGTCGCGGCGGCCTGCGCCTACGCGGTGCGCGCGCGCCTGATCGGCGCGCGCAGCCTGGTCACGCTGGCCGCCGCACCGATCTTCGACACCCGATTCGTCCTCGGCTGTCTGCTGACCGCGCTGGCTTGCGGTTTCGGCGCGCGGCTCTTCGCGATCGCCAGCCTGGCCCTGCAGCGCATCGGCGCCCGTACGACGGTGTGGCTGCGCAGCGCGTTTGCAGGCGCGGTGCTGGCGGCGCTGGCGTGGACCGGACACGCGCTCACCGGACGCTGGATCACGTTCGGTCCCGGTTACTACGCAGCGGCCTGGGTCACCGGTCATCACCATGCGGTGTGGCTGGTGGCCGCGATCCTGGTGATTCGCACCGCCGGGACGTTGACGTGCGTCTTCGGCGGCGGTGGCGGTGGTGTCTTCACCTCGCTCGCGTGCACGGGCCTGCTCGTCGGGCAGATCGTCGGCCAGGTCGTCGGCCGCGCCGAGGGCCAGGTCGACGGCAACGTGTTCGCCGTCCTCGGAATGGCTTGCTTTCTCGGCGCGGGCTACCGCATCCCCCTCGGCGCCATGCTGCTGGTTGCCGAGACGACGGGCAACCTGCTCATGACGGTGTCTGGGCTCGTCGTCGTCGCGCTCGGGCAGGTGCTGGTCGGTGAGCGCTCGGTGTCCGACGCGCAGCACGAGGAGCGCACGCTGCCTGCGGAATCGGGAGCAGACCCGCGTGGGACCAGGAGATAGACGATGGCGAGCACGGCTCGCTCTCCTGGCTTGCCCCGGCAGGAGCGGATCCGGCGCGCGCGCAATGACCAGGAAGAGAGTCCAGCCGTACCCTGTCGCTGCCGGGATTGCTGCTCGAGTGGCATCGCTACTGGCCCGGGACGCGCGGGCATTGTTCGCTCGCCTGGCACGTGATCTCGCTGTCGCGGTCGCCGGTCAGTCGAGGCGAGCGGGGCAACGATCGCGGTGGCTTCGTTCCGTTCGCCAAGACGCAGGGGACGATGACGATTCTTCCCGCGGGCGCGGGGCCGCCGGTGCGACTGGCGACGCCGACGGAGGTTGTGGTCTGCGCGCTCGATCCGAAGCTCGTCGGCGCCGTGGGTTCGGAGGTCGAAGGTCGCGCGCCGCCGGAGCTCGCCTTCATCGGCAGCATTCACGATCGGGACCTGCTGGATCTGCTTCGCATCCTCGGCCGCGAGGTCGACTATGCGACCCCGGCGTCCGGAGCGTGAGGGCGAAGGCGGCGGCGATCGCCTTTCCGTCGCCACGGGATTGCGTTACTGCCCATCCGGGTACATGTTCACCGACCATGGGCGACAAATCTCCGAAGTCGATGCGCAAGCAGGCCGATCAAAAACAGGCCAAGAACAGCGAAGACAATCGAAAGAAGCAAGCGGCCGTGGTCGCCAAGCAGGTGCCTGGGAAGAAGAAATAGCGGCCTTCTCCTACTTCGTTCCGAACAGGCGATCCCCGGCGTCGCCCAGGCCGGGCAGGATGTAGCCGTGGTCGTCCAGGCCCTGGTCGATGGCGGCGGTGAAGATCGGCACATCGGGGTGGATCTCGTGAAAGTTCGACAGGCCTTCGGGCGAGGCCAGGATGCAGACGAACTTGATCGACTTCGGTACGGTGGTCTTGATGCGGTCGACGGCGGCGATCGCGCTGTTGCCGGTGGCGATCATGGGATCGGCGACGATGATGTCACGGTCGCCCATCTCCTTCGGCATCTTGAAGTAGTACTCGACGGCGCCCAGCGTCTCGGGGTCGCGGTAAAGGCCGATGTGTCCCACGCGCGCCGACGGAAGGATGCGCAGCATGCCATCGACCATGCCCGTGCCGGCGCGCAGGATGTTCACCAGCACGACCTTTTTCCCCTCGAGCATCGGGGCGCGCATGGTGGCCAGCGGCGTCTCGATCTCCTGATAGACGAGCGGCAGATCGCGCGTCACCTCGTAGGCGAGCAGCGTGCTGATCTCGCCCAGCAGCTCGCGAAACGAGTTGGTGCTCCGCTCTTTCTGGCGCATGAGCGTGAGCTTGTGCTGGACCAAGGGGTGATCGATGACCCTGACGTTGGCGGCTGTCATTCGGTCCTCTCAGAAAACGGTGCCGTCGCTCTTCACGTGGATCGGGGGAGCGCCGTCAGGACGCCGCTCCTTGGCCAGCTCTCGCCCCGCGCGCCAGGTGCCGCCCTCGAGCACGCGCGCGAGGGGCAGCTCGTCTGCGCGCAGCCCGAGCTGTCGCCGTATCTCGACGGCGATCCGGTCGAGCAAGGCGACGGTCAGCGCGCGCCATTCGACCACCAGCGGCGATGACACATCATGCGTGTCGGACAGCACGCGCGGATGCTTTGCGCCGAGCACGCCTCCGTCCACGAAGAGCCCGCCGTTGCGATATTCGGCCAGGCCGGTGAGCTCGCCCATGTCGGCGATCCGCAAGCCGCTCTGCTCGAGCGGCTCGCACAGCGAGTAGGTGAGCCACTGCGAGAGCTTGTGAAAAGGCACACGGCCGACGGCAGGATGCGTCCAGACGTCGCCGAGGTTCTTCCCCGCGCACGTCTCGCGGCCCGGCCAGATATCGCCGAGCGCGTCCAGCACCGCCTCGAGCACGGCGCCGGCCCGCAGCTCGCCCGACCGCGCTTGCGATCGCAGGTAGAGGCCCAGATGACCGAGTCGAGGCGCCGTCGCCCCGAAGAACGCCGGCTGCCTCCCGACCACTTCGCCCAGGCGGCGCAGGATCGCCGCCCTCCCGGCCAGGCCGACCAGGGGGTTCTCGGGGCCGACCTGGAACGCGCGCGCGAGTTGCTCTTCGCTGAAGCGCGCGAGGGCGCCGGCGTCGGCGCGATGCGGGGCCTGCGCGGGGTCGTCCGACAACGCGCCGCTCGAGAACAGATGATAGCTGGCGACGGCGAGCCCTTCGGAGCGCGTGTACGTCTCGCCGCCGGGTTCCCGATACGACCAGCGTTCTCCGGCGCCGGCGTCGAGGAGGACGCTGGTGATCGCCAGCTCGAACTTCGCGCACAGACGGTCGTCGGAAGAGACACCCCGCGCCGCGAGGTCGGCGTCGAGCCTCGCAACGCGGTCGACTCCGCCGGCGTCGAAGTGGCGAAACCGCGTGTGATTGGGGATGGCCCCGATGTCGGGGTAGGTGGCGCGCGTGACGCGCACGACGCGCGCGGCGAGCGGGGCCAGCCGGGACTCGTCGACGGTGAAGTTGGCGAGCTGCCCGCGCGCGCCCAGAGCGTACAGCGCCTCCGCGCGATCGCGGACCGCTCGTGCCGTCGCCAGGTACTGGGCCTCCGCCACATCGTCCGCGTGGCTCGGCTGGCCGGCGATCGGGCTCACTCGGAGAGGGCCCGTCCCTTGGCCTTTGCGAGCTCACTCTCGCTCGGCACCAGGCCGTCGGTGAAGTAGCCGGCCGCCATCTTGGCGTCCATCTCGACGCGGGCGTCTTCGGGGATGAGCTCGTCGGGGATCGGTACGCGCGTGACGATCTCGATGCCGGCGCGGACGATCGCGTCGTGCTTCATGTTGCTCATCGATACGAAGCGATCGATCTTCGTGATGCCGAGCCAGTGCAGCGCGTCCGGCATCAGCACCTGAAATCGCATGTCCTGCACGCCGGCGACGCACTCCGTCCGGGCGAAGTACTGCTCGGCCCGATCGCCGCCGACTTGACGCTTGCGCGCGTTGTAGACCAGAAACTTCGTCACCTCGCCGAGCGCGCGCCCTTCCTTGCGGTTGTAGACGATCACGCCCGAGCCCCCGCCCTGCGCCGTCCGCACGCACTCTTCGACCCCGTGCGCCAGGTAAGGGCGGCAGGTGCAGATGTCCGAGCCGAAGACGTCCGAGCCGTTGCACTCGTCGTGGACACGAACGGTGAGCGGCTTGCCGCGGTCCGGGATCGAAGCGACGTCGCCGAACATGTAGACCGTCAACCCGCCGATGGGCGGCAGGAACACCTCGAGATCGCTCCTGGTCACGAGCTCGGGAAACATGCCGCCCGTGTGCTCGAACAGCGTTCGGCGCAGGTCGGCCTCGGCGCAGCCGAAGCGGCGCGCCACCCCGGGCAGGTACCAGACCGGTTCGATCGCCGCCTTGACGACGGAGACGTCTCCGCCCGCGCGCAACACCGTTCCGTCCGCCTCGAGCCGGCCCGCGCGGACCGCGTCGGCCAGCTCCGGCAATCGAATGTGCGCCTGGGTCACGGCGATCGTCGGCTGGATGTCGTATCCCTTTTCGAAGTAGCCGCGGAACGCTTCGCTGACGATGGCGCCAAAAGGATCGATCGAGACGATCTTCTCGGGATCGGCCCACGAGGGGAATGGCCCGAGCACGTGGGTCGGCGCCGTGTTGGTGAGGTCGGGCCTGTGCAACGGATCGAGCGCGCCCGCCGCCACGGCGAGCGCCCGATAGACCGAGTACGAACCGGAGTGCGTCCCGATCACGTTCCGATGGGGCCGGGTGGTGACCGTCGCGACCAGCGGCCCGCGCACCGACGGATCGGCCGCGCCCCAGGCGATCGGGATCGGCTTCGGACCGTGGCCGCCCGGGTGTGACGTCAGCACGATCGCCTTCGGTTGCTTCTTCTTCGGCGGCTCGACCGTCAAGAGACCCTCGCTCGCACTACGACATCCATGTGGCGTCGGGTTGCAGCGCCCATTTGGTGGTGATCTTCTTCAGATCGCTCCAGAACTCGACGGCGCCCGGACCGGTCATGTCGCCGTGCCCGAGCTTCGATTCCCGCGTGCCGCCGAACGAGAAGGGATCGCGCGGGACGGGGACGCCCACGTTGACGCCGATCATGCCGCTCGCGGCGCGTTCGGTGACGTAGCGTGCGACCGCGCCGCTGGTGGTGAACACGCTGGTCGCGTTTCCGTAGACGCCGGCGCGATCGATCGCCAGGGCTTCGTCCAGCGTCGCGACGCGCAGAACCGTGAGCACGGGGCCGAACAGCTCGACGCGCGCGCACTCCATGTCGGGGCGCGCGCGATCGATCACCGTCGCGCCGATCCAGGCGCCGTCCTCGTAGCCATGGGGTGGCGGGGCGCGACGGCCGTCCGCGAGCAGGACCGCCCCCTGACGTTCCGCCTCGCCGATGGCCTGGTCGATGCGGTCTCGAGCCTGTCGATCGATGATGGCGCCCATCTCGACGCCGGGGCGGACGCGCGACGCGGCCGCGGCGATCTTCTCGACCAATATCTGAGTGCCCTGCGTGTCGCCCACGGCGATGAGCAGACTCACCGCCATGCAACGCTGTCCCGCGCACCCGGTGAAGGAATCGACCACGCTGGGCACCGTGAGTCGCTCATCCGCGTCGGGGACCACGATGACGGCGTTCTTGGCGCCGCCCAGACACAGCGCACGCTTGCCGGCCGCCGCCGCGCGCGCGTACACGGCGCGCGCCGCGGCCGACGACCCGACGAAGCCGACGGCCCGTACGCCGCGGTGATCAGCCAGCGCGAGGGCGGCGTCGCGATCGCCGTGAACCACGGAGAAGATGCCGGGAGGGCAACCCGCCTGCACCATCAGCTCGCCGAGACGGCACGCCGAAAGCGGCACCTTCTCCGACGGCTTCAGGATGAAGGCGTTGCCCACGGTGAGCGCGATGGGAAACATCCACAGGGGAACCATCGCCGGGAAGTTGAACGGCGTGATGCCCGCGACGACGCCGAGCGGCTCGCGGCGGTACTCGCAGGTCACCCCGCGCGAGACTTCGAGCGCGCCACCCGCGTCGACGCTGGGCAGGCTCAGCGCGAACTCGACCACCTCCAGCCCCCGTTGAATTCCCGCCTTGGCCTCGTCCGGGGTCTTGCCCGATTCGATGGCGACGGTGTTGGCCAGATCGTCGAGCGCCAGCAGCGTCAGGTCGCGAAACCGGGCCAGGACCCGCGCGCGTTCGCGCAGCGGCGTGGCGGCCCACGCCGGCCAGGCGCGTTCAGCGGCGGCGACAGCCGCGTCGACCTCGGCGGATCCGGCCAGCGGGATGCGCCCGACGATGCGGCCATCGTAGGGGCTGATGATGTCGCGCGTCCGCCCCGACGCCCCGCGATGGGGGGCGCCCCCTATCAGGTGCTGGCCCTCCACGGGATCGCTCGGCAGGGCCACCGTGAGGCGCGGGGGGTTGCGCGAAGCCTCTCGCAACGACGGATTGGGTTGCACGCCCTCCTAGCATACCTGGCCCGGCGGCTTTTCACACCCCTCGACGCGTCGCTGGCGTAGAGTCGTGGTGTGCTGCCGATGCTCATCGGTATCGCCGGTGGAACCGGCAGCGGCAAGACGACGGTCGCGAAGAAGCTAGCGGCGGCGCTGCCCGCCGATCGGGCGGTCCTGATCCAGCACGACTGGTACTACCGCGATCGCAGCCGCATCGATCCGGCCGCGCGCACGCACATCAACTTCGACGAGCCCGATGCGCTCGAGAACGACCTGCTGCTGGCGGACCTGCTGGCGCTCAAGGCGCAACGCCCGGTCGATTGCCCGCAGTACGACTTTGGCACCCACACCCGGCGCCCCGAACGGCGTCATCTCCTGCCGCGCTCGATCATCCTGGTCGAGGGGATCTTGCTGTTCGCGATTCCCTCGGTGCGCGATGCGTTCGACCTTCGTCTGTTCGTCGACACCGACGACGACGTCCGCCTCCTGCGCCGCGTGCGGCGCGATATCGAGGAACGCGGCCGCGACATGGCCTCGATCGAGTCTCAATACCTGGGCAGCGTGCGTCGCATGCACCAGCAGCACGTCGCGCCCAGCCGCGCCCACGCCCACCTCATCATCCCCGAGGGCGGAGAGAACGCGCCCGCGCTGGACGTCATTGTGGGGCGGCTGCTGTATCTGCTGGACGAACGTTAGCCAGGCCCGGCCGCCGTTCGAGCGCCGCAACCGCGACACGGATCTTGCGCCATCGCCAGACGACCACTCCCGCGAGGAGGGACGCGGCGATGAGCAACAGCGCCCAAACGCCCAGGCGATCGAGCGCCCGCAGGGCGCGATCGACGTCGTGCTGGAAAATCGCACCCAGGGCGGTGAAGCTGCCGGCCCACAGGCTCATGGCCAGCAGATCGTAGAGCAGAAAGATCGGCAACGTCGTGCCCAGGCCGCCCGCGAGGATCGGGCCGGCCATCGGCAATCCGGGAATGAACTTGGCGAGCGCGAACGCGGCGGGCCCCCATCGCGAGTGCAGGCGCTCGGTCCGGCTCAGCTGTTTCTCGGGCGACGACGACAGACGAAAGACCAGGCGCAAGGCGCGCCGGCCGTAGCGTCTTCCGATCACGAACCAGGTCACGTCGGCGAGCAACGTGGCCACGAGCGCCGCTCCGGCGATGCCGGCGACCGAGAGTCGGCCACGCGCCGCGAGGCTGCCGGCGACGACCAGCGTCGGCTCGGCGGGCATGGGCACCCCGATCTGTTGCAGCAACACGTTGAAGAAGACCAGCCGGTGGCCCTGTTGTGCTATCGCGGCGCCGAGACCACTCACGTCACTGCCCTCACTATTTCAAGACAAGTCCGCACCAACCTTTTCAGGGTAAGTCTTGCGCGGGCCGAATCATGTAAAACATCGTTAATTCGGCTGAGCGTCAGAACGTCCACAGCCCCGTCATCGACAGCTCGCCCCGGTTGTAGGTGCCTAGATCGCCAATGATGCCGGTTGGCTGCGTCAGGATGATCGCCTCGCCGACCGCGGCGCCCGCGACGCCATTGATGATCCCCGACGTCCAGTGGTGGTACCCCAGGCCCAGGAACAGCAGCACGCCGGTATTGAACGCGATGTTTCCGGCATGTATCCACCAGCCCTGCTGCCAGCGCGCATCCGCCGCGCCGGCAGCCAGCTTTCCCTCGGCATCGACCAGCAACGCGCACACGCGCGCGTCGTCATCGAGCGGCGCGGCTGTGATGGCGGCGTGGAGCTTGGGCGCATCCCGGGTCACAGCCATCGGTGACAGCATGAACGGAATCACGCCGATCGCCGCCGAGGCGGCGCCGGTGTACCAATCGACGCGGTCCTCCGCCGCCACGAACGGGACGGCCGCCAGGCTGCCGAGACCCCCGGCGCCGATGCCGATCGTCCAGGCGCGCGCCCAGAGCCGGCCCTTCGCGGCCTCGTCGCCGAGACGGTGATCGATCCAGCTCAGGCGATCTCGTCCGTCGATCGTCGCGAGGCGCGCGCCGACGCGCGCGTCAACGCCCCGAGGCGCCGGACAGGTTGCCGCCCGCGCGCCGCCGCCGGGCGCCCAGGCGCACGCGGCGGCGACGCAGGCGGCGATCAAGAGGCGTCGCGCCATCGGGGATAGCCTCCTCCGGAAGTCCGAGGCGCGACGCCCGAGTCCTCAGCTCAGGCGCCGGCCTTGCTCTTGAGCGCGTGCCCGGCCAACGTCGTCGCCAGGTCCCAGACGGCGCTCGGCATCTTGTGGCAGTCGGCGATCACGTCGTCGAACGCCTCGACGATCCAATCCTCGTCGGCCTGGGACAGCCCGAGCGGCGGCAGCAGCTTGATGACGTACATCTCGTGGCCAGCGACCTGCGACAGGATGCGGTGCCGCGAAAATAGCGGGATGATCACCGTCTGGCAGAACAGCCCCTTCGTGGCTTTCTCCAGCAGCGACCAGGCCGCTCGCAGTCCCAGCGAGCGGGGCGCGCCGAATTCCAGCGCCACCATGAGCCCCCGGCCGCGCACTTCCTTGAGCAGCTCGTACTTCGAGACCAGCGCGCCCAGCCGGCGGACCAGGTTGTCGCCTCGACGTGCGGCGTTCTCGATCAGACCCTCGTCCTCGAGAACCGCCAGCGTCGCCAGACCCGCCGCCATGGCCAGGTTGTTCTTCCCGAAGGTCGAGCCGTGTACGACCGCGCGGTCCATGCGATCGAACAGACGGTCGAAGATCCACTTCTTGCCCACGACCGCGCCCACGGGGACGTAGCCGCCCGACAGCGCCTTGGCGAGCACCACCAGATCGGGATCGACGTCATCGTGCTCGATGGCCAGGAATCTCCCGGTGCGGCCGAGACCGGTCTGCACCTCGTCGACCACGAAGAGCGCGCCGTGGCTCTTGCACAGGCGCGCCGCCTGCCGGAGATAGCCCGGGTTGGGCAGGTTGACGCCCTTGCCCTGGATCGGTTCGACGAAGAAGGCGGCCACATCGTTGCCGGCCAGCGCGGCCTCGAGGGCCTCGAGATCGTTCCAGGGGACGCGCACGGCATCCGCCAGCAATGGTCCGAAGCCCTCGCGGAAAGAGTGGTCGCCGTTGATGGTCAAGGCGCCCATGGTCAGGCCGTGAAAGGCGTGCTCGCAGAAGACCAGCTTCGACCGGCGAGTCGCCGCGCGCGCCAGCTTGATGGCCGATTCAACGGCTTCGGTCCCCGAGTTGCAGAAGAAGACCTTCTCCTGATTCGGAATCTGCGCCAGCAACCGTTCGGCCAGGAGGCCCGACAGCAGCGACACGTCCATCTGCACCAGGTTGGGAAGGTCGGCGTTCAAGATGTCGATCATCGCCTTCTTCACCGTGGGGTGATTGCGACCGACCGCAAACACCCCGAACCCGGTCAGCAGATCCAGATAGCGCGCGCCGGTCTTGTCGAACAGGTACGGCCCTTCGGCGCGGGTGTAGTGGCGGTCGAAGCCGATGGTCTTGAGCACACGAACCATCTGGCGGTTCAGGTACTTCTCGTGGAGAGAGAAGCCCTCACCGGCCCGGTCGGACAGCTCCTTGAGGATGTCGAACGCCATCTCAGGGTCGCTCCGGGAACAGAACGCCTCCGTTGCCGATGGCGCTCATCACCTGCGCCAGCATCCCGGCGACCTGCGTGCGCGTCAGCTTGACGCCCGGGCCCTGGGTTCGCAGCAGGTGCAGCGTGCCGATCGCCAGGCGGAGATTGAGCGCGTTGAACGCCACGATGCCCCGGTCAGCCCCGGCGGTTCGCAGAAGCTCGGTGTACTCGACGCCCCGGCGCAGGTCGGCTCGCGCCAGCGAGAACACCTCCGGCAGGCTCGCCTCGCGCGGCAGATAGGTCCGCTGCTCGGCTCCGTCGGCTTGCGAGTCCTTGAGGATGTTCACCAGCTGCAGCGCCTCACCAAATTCGACGGCGCGCTCGCGCAGGTCGCCGGCGACGCTCCTCAGCGAGGGACTTTGCAGCATGAAAAGCTCGGTCAACATCTGGCCGACGATGCCGGCCACGGTGTAGCAATAGTCGCGCAGCTCCTTCAGCGTCTTCAGGTCGAGCGCGCCTCTGTCATCGATCCGCTTGACGACGTCGATCATGCCGCGCGCGCTGCGCGCCACGTGACGCCGGAGCAGCTCGCGGGCCGCGAAACGCATGCCTCGCTGCCACCCGATCACCTCGTGCGTCGCGGCCAGGAGCTCGAGATAGCCGTCGTGCTCGAGCGGCGGATCGTCGATCCAGCGCGCGACGAGATCCGGTCCGTCGTGCGCGCCCTCGTTCTCGATGAGCTGCGCGAAGGTGCCCAGCGCCTTCGCGCGCCGGGCTGGCTCCCAGCGGGTCGCATCCTCGAAGGTGTCGATGATGCGAAACAGGAGATACGCCGTCGCCACCTCGGTCTGGAGAGGCTCCGGCAAGAGAGGAATGGTCAGCGCGAAGGTGCGGCTGGTCTTCTGTAGAAGGGACCGCAGCCCGGCTGGCGGGTGGGTTTCGAGCGTGCCAACGAACGTCGCCGCTTCAGTCTCCATTTAGCTGATCGCTCCTTTCTCCGTGCAGCCTACGCTCGTCGTCGAGCACGACGTCCACCGCTCGAACCGCAGCAGCGTCCGCAGCCCGGAGCCCGAGCATGGTCATCTCGACTGCGTCGGCGATTCTGCCGGCGCAAAGGCGCACCCGCTCGCGCAACTCCAGCAACGGCCGGAGCGCCCCTGGATTGGTCAGCAGACCCCGCAAGACGCTGCCGCGCCGAACCGCCCCGCCGTCGTCGCGGCTCCGATTGAGCAACGCCGGCACGGAGTCCGTGGCCGTGTCGCTCACGGCGCGCAGGACCACCCACGGCAGGTCCGATCGGGTCGCGGTCGCCGCGAAGACCGCCGACTCGAGGTCGACGACGGCCGCAACAGCCGGAATCCGCGACGGGTCGTCATGCACGTCCCGCTTCGTCGCCGCCAGCGCCAGAGCCAGCAGACGTTGCTTCTCGCCCAGCGTGTCGGCGATTCGCGTCGCTGTCACCGCAACCCCGCGCTGCGCCCGGCACGCCGTCGCGGCCACGTCGACCAGCCCGGCGTCGGCGCGGTGAACGCTGCCATCCGCTTCGCTGATCGCCACGCTCCCGACGACCATTGCGCCAACGTCCAGGGTCGCGGAGAGGCCGCCCGCGACACCCGCGACGATGATCCGATCCACGGGACACGCGGCCAGGAGCCGGGCCAGGCCGCGGCGGGCGTTGCGCTCGCCGTCCCCGGTCACCGCCAGCGCCACCCGCGCCCCGCCGCACCATCCCAGCGTGACCCGCTCCGTTGACAGAGAGATCGATTGCGCACCGACCATTCGCCCCCGCAATCCGGCGACTTCTTCTTCCATCGCGGCGACGATGCCCGTGAGCGGACCATCGGCAGAGGCTGGGCGCGCTGCCCTCGTCGTTGTGTTTGTCGTGAGGCGCACGCTATCCCAAAAAGTTCCAGGCGGCCATGCGCATCATGTCGCGCGGGCTCTTCGAGAGCTGGCGCACGGCCGAGGCCTCGAAGCCCGAATGCATGGCGCAGTTCTGGCAGCGCGCATCCTGGCGAGATTCCCAGTAGGACCAGTTGGTCTTGGCCCAGAACTCGCTCCAGTCGGCGGTGAAGGTTTCCCCGATCAAGTAACACGGCCCCTTCCAGCCCCGTGGCGTGAAGGTCACCGTGCTCCACGGCGAACAATCGTAGTCGCGCTTGCCGGCCGCGAACTCCAGGTACATCGGCGTCGAGCAGATGGGATATTGCTTCGAAAGCTCCAGCACGCGCTGGAACTTCTTCTGAATCTCGGCGCGGGTCAGGAAGATGTCCTCGGTCACCGATTAGTAGTGATAGCCCGGGGACAGGAGCAGGCCGTCGACACCGAGCTCGGTCACGAACGCGCACAGCTCCTCGATCTCGGCGATCTCCGTGTTCTTGAAGACCGTGGTATTGGTCATCACGTGATAGCCGAGGCGCTTGGCCTCGCGGATCATCTCGGCAGCCTTGTCGAAGACGCCTTCGCGCGCGCAAACCTCGTCGTGGGTTTTGCGCATGCCATCGAGGTGCACATTGATGGTGAGACGCTTGTGGGGAGCGATCTTGCCGAACACCTTGGTGTCCAGCACCAGCGCGTTCGTGCACAGGTAGATGTGCCGCTTGCGGGCGATGATGCCGTCGACCAGCTCTTTCAGCTCCGGGTACAGCGTCGGCTCGCCGCCGCAGATCGACACCGACGGTGCGCCGCAGTCATCGACGGCGCGCAGGCACGTCTCGACCGGCAATCGGTCGGACAGCTTGCCCGTGTGGCGCTCCGTCGAGCAGCCGATGCAAGCGAGGTTGCAGGTGTAGAGGGGCTCCAGCATCAGCACGAAGGGATACCGACTGTTGCCACGCACCGATTGTTTCAACTGGTGCGTGATCATGTCCGTCGTAATATGTAGCGGAAAGCGCATGGTCACCTCTCGTCAGGAGATGTTTGTAGCAGGGGACGCGGCTGTCGTCTCGTCTGATTCGTCCGTGGCTCATCCGGAGCCGGGGACGGGGCCCGTCCCGGCTGGCCGGCTCTTCGGCGTGACTCCCATCGCGCCCCGGTCGGAACGGACGGCGCGCGCCCTCGAAAATGCCCGATCTTGGTTGCTGGAGCGACAGCAGGCGGACGGGTTCTGGTGCGCCGAGCTCGAAGGCGACACCACGCTCGAGAGCTACATGATCCTGCTCGAGGCCTTCCTCGATCCCTCGGGCGTTCCCCGCGGGGCCACCAGCGACCGGGCTGCGGCGCTGGCGCGCATGATCCGCGGCGAGGTGTTGCCGGCCGGCGGCTGGGCACAGTACCGGGGCGGGCCTCCGGAGATCTCGGTATCGGTGCTCAGCTATTTTGCGCTCAAAGTTGCTGGCGAACCGCAGGACGCCCCGCACATGCGCCGTTCGCGCGACGTCATCTCGAGCCTGGGTGGCGTCGAGAGCGCCAATACCTATACGAAGTACCACCTGGCGTTCTTCGGCCAGTACCCCTGGAGCGACGTACCGGCGATTCCACCCGAGATGGTGTTTCTGCCTGGCCGGGGACCCTTCACGGTCTACGACATGTCCAGCTGGTCGCGAACGATCTTCGTGCCGCTCTCGATCCTCTACGCCCGGAAGCCGGTGGTGCCGCTGCCGGTCTCCCGCGGCGTTGCCGAGCTGTTCACCCGAGCGGGCGCGACGGAGAACACGCCTCGTGGCCCGTGGAGGGACTCGTGGCGGGACCCATGGAAAGACCGGTGGCGCACGGCTTTCTTCGGCGTGGATCGTTTGCTCAAGACCTATGAGCGTCTGCCGGGCGCGGGCGCGTTGCGCCGCCTGGCGATCGAGGGCGCGAGCGCCTGGATGATCGAACGGTTCGAGGGATCGGATGGTCTGTCCGCGATCCTGCCGGCCATGGCGAACTCGGTGATGGCGCTCAAGGTTCTCGGTTACGGCCCGGACCATCCGCTGATGAAGGAGCAACTCGGTCACCTCGAGGCTCTCTTGCTGCGCGATCCCGGCGATCCCCCAGAGGGCGGCCTGCGCATGCAACCGTGCTTGTCGCCGGTCTGGGACACGGTGATCGCCAGCTATTCCCTGGCCCAGGCGGGACTTGGCCCGGAGCATCCCGCCCTGCGGCGCGCGGCATCCTGGCTGCTCGACAAGCAGACCAGCCGGCCCGGTGATTGGTCGCAGCGCAACCCTGCCGAGCCCGGCGGCTGGTACTTCGAGCATCGGAACGAGCTCTACCCGGACGTCGACGACACCTGCATGGCGTTGATGGTGTTGCGGCACGCGCGCGCCGACGTGCCGGAGGCGGTTCAGGATGCGGCCGTGAGCCGCGGGTTGACCTGGATGCTGGGCATGCAAAACGCCGATGGCGGCTGGGCCAGCTTCGATCGCGACAACGACAAGCAGTGGCTCACCCAGGTGCCCTTCGCCGACCACAACGCCATGATCGATCCCAGCACCGCCGACATCACGGGACGGGTGCTGGAGGCTCTCAGTCACTTCCCCGCGTTCACGACGGCGCATCCCGTGGTGCGGCGGGCGCTGGATTTCGTGCGCCGGGATCAGACCTCCGACGGCGCCTGGTACGGGCGCTGGGGCGTGAACTACATCTATGGAACCTGGCAGGTTCTGCGGGGCGTGGCGTGCATTGGCGAGAGCCTCGACGCGCCCTACGTCCGGCGCGGCGTGCGCTGGCTGCAGGATCACCAGAACACCGACGGCGGCTGGGGCGAGAGCATCGCGAGCTACGACGATCCTTCCCAGCGGGGAGTCGGCGTCTCGACGCCCAGCCAGACCGCCTGGGCCATCATGGGCCTCATCGCGGGCGGCGAGCCCGACAGCCACGCCGTGCGCCGGGGCGTCTGCTGGCTGCTCGACAGGCAAGACGCCGAGGGGACCTGGGAGCAGGAGGCCTGGACCGGCACCGGCTTTCCCAAGGTCTTCTATTTGAATTACCACTACTACCGGCACTACTTCCCGCTGATGGCGCTGGCCCAGTACGCAAAGGCGCGCAAGGCGGGCGCGGGGAGCTAGGATGGATGACGAAGACGACTATCTCCCTGCCCCCTCGCGCAGCCGTCCTGTGCTGGTGGCGTTCTTCACGTCGTTGCTGACGACGGTCGCGGCCTTCGTCGTATTGACCGTCGCCGACGGGCACGGGCTGCTCGGCTTCCTGCACTCCGACCAACGGGCCGACGTCGAAGTGCCGACCATCGACGGCGTCTCGGTCGAGCAGGCGCGCGAGCTGCTGCGCGCCAAGGACCTCTTGCTGACGCTGCAGGGCGAGCGCGCCGACCCGGTCATCCAGGCCGGCAAGGTGGCGGGCCAGGTCCCGCTCGCGGGCTCGCGCGCGCCGCGCGGCTCGGCGGTCCAGGCGTTCGTCTCATCCGGCGCCGGCGCCATCAGCATTCCCGCGCTGGCCGGCGAGCGGCCCGACGACGCGATCGAGCAACTGCACGCCTTGAAGCTCGCGCCCGGGCATCGCCGCGAGCAGGCGAGCGAGACCATCGCGGCGGGGCTGGTGATCAACACCGACCCGCCGGCCGGCCGCGCCGTGAGCGCGGACGCCCTGGTGACGCTGGTGATCTCGACTGGCCCCGCCCCGCGACCGGTTCCCAAGGTGCTCGGCCTCGGGCTGACCAGGGCCAAGAAGACGCTCGAGGAGGCGGGTTTCAAGGTCGGCACGACCCGAATCGGATCATCCGATCGCTACGACGACGACCTCGTCATCAAGCAGGAGCCGGCCGAGAACACACCCGCGGTGCCCGGCAGCGCGGTCGACCTCATCATCAACGACTAGATCTTCCCGAATTACGTGTAAGGGGCGCCCAGCGGTTGGGCGCGTAGGGTGAACGAGTTGTCCGTGCCGGCCTGGCAGGCAATCAACTCGCTCGGGGGATGGCAAGCGCATGGAATGGAACCGCGTCGCTCTCATTGCGATTCTCTGCAATTCATTTCTGGTCTTTGCGGGATGCAAGAATACGACGGCCCCGAAGACCGGGATCGATGTTGGCCAGGACGCGAGCGGTCCCGACACAGGGGCTGACGCGGGAGCCGATGCAGAGGCCGATCTGGAGACCGGCACGGTTGCCGTCACGCTCAGCGAGTCGGCATTCACGCTGGATACGCCCGATCTGTCACACGCGCTGACCGCCAGTGTCACCGGAACCGCGACGACGACCGTCACCTGGGCTTCGAGCAACACCTATATCGCCACGGTCAGCGCCGCCGGGATCGTCACCTCCGTCAGCGGTGGCGACGCGATCATCACCGCGACGTCCACGGTCGACACGACGAAGAGCGCCGCTTGCACGGTGACGGTCGCCGAGCCGAACCGCGCGCGGGCCACGACGTACGTCGACGCCAAGACGATCACCTCGGGACCCATCGCCATCTTCACGGCCGGCGATTCGCTGACCCGCACCTACGCCGCGAACGCCGCGGACCAGGCTGGCTGGGGCCAGCTGCTCGGCCAGTTCCTGAGCAGCGACGCCACCGTGGACAACTCGCTCTCGGACGGCGGCCGAAGCAGCCGCAGCTTTTACAACGAAGTCGGGCGCTGGGACCAGGTCAAGGCGCGCGTCATGGCCGCGACAACCGCGGGTATCCCGGCGTTCGTGTTCATCATGTTCGGCCACAACGACGAGAAGAAGACCACCGACACCGATGGCCCGCTCTATTTGACGTTCGCCAGCAACAATCAAAACGGAACCGTCGCCGGCACCTACTACGATTACCTGGAGCGGTACATCGTCGAAACGCGCGAGCTCGGCGGCATTCCGATCCTCTTCACGCCGTTCGTCCGGGAGTACCTGCAAGGGACGCCGGCGACCGTCACGCTCGAGGGCCAGCATGACATCACGGTGCCCTACGCGGGCGAGACGACCGCGCGCGGCGACTACCCCGCCGCCGCGAAGGCGATCGCGGCCAAACACGACGTGCCCATCGTCGACACGACGGCCTGGAGCAAGACGATGGTGGAAGCGTACGCCGCGTCCGGGTCCCTTCCCTTTGTCTATATTTCAGGTGACCAGACGCATACGAGAAATCTCGGAGCGTTGCTCATCGCCCAGGCCGCCGTCGAGGCGCTCAATGCGCAGGGCATCCTCACCAGCTATGGAAAGCCGGCGGCGCCGAGATTGATGCTGGACAACAGCACCCTGTCTTTCGGCGGAATCTTCGACGGAAACACGCTCGACAAGTCGTTCATGATCAGCGCGTTCGAGGATGTCTCGGGCACGATCACCGTGACCGCGCCGGCCGGCTATACGGTTGCGACCAACGGCGGCGACTTTGGCCCGTCCGCGACCATCACGGCCGACTCGTCGTTCGTGGGCAGCGTCGTGTCGGTGAGGTTCTCTCCAACCGATTCGATTCCTTAC
>Ga0265338_10003897_pt1 | contig 20620 bp, 15 predicted proteins | sample 42126metaG_FD_193579 | JGI IMG/M metagenome (GOLD analysis project Ga0265338, IMG submission 193579) | Rhizosphere microbial communities from Carex aquatilis grown in University of Washington, Seatle, WA, United States - 4-21-26 metaG | ecosystem: Host-associated > Plants > Roots > Rhizosphere...
CCCGGACCGCCCCGCGCCCCGCGCCCCGCGCCCCGCGCCCCGCGCCGACGGAGCATGCCACCACTTCCCATCAGTTTTGGCTATCGATTTCGACTTCCCATCATTTTTTGCTGGATCTTGTCTGTTTTATCCTGATATGTGCCACCAAAACTGATGGGAAGTGGGGTCGGGCGGCCAAAACTGATGGGAAGTGTGAGTTATGGCTGAGGCGGCGGATGCGGGTGGGGTTACAGGGCGGGGAGGACGACCTCAACCCGGACGGTGGCGCCGGGGAGGGCGAGCGGGAGCAGGGTGCCGGCGATCTGCTGGCCGTCGACGCGGGTGCCGGCCCGCTCGGCCAGGCCGGAGCCGAGGGTGCCGGCCCGGCGGACGGTGATCTCGTAGCTGGCGCCGCGGTACCGGCGGGTGGCGGTGAAGCCGGGCCAGGCGGACGGGATCACCGGGTCAACCCGCAGGCCGTCAAGCTCGGGCCTGATGCCGAGGATCCACTGGGTGACGGCCACGTAGTTCCAGGCGGCGGTGCCGGTCAGCCAGGAGTTCTTCGCCTCGCCGTGGGTGGGCGCGTCCCGCCCGGCGATCATCTGGGCGTAGACGTAGGGCTCGCAGCGGTGCACCTCGCCGATCGCCTCGCGGGCGGACGGGTTGATCCGCCGGTAGTAGTCGAAGGCGGTGTCGCCGTCCCCGGTCATCGCGGCGGCGATCATCACCCAGGGGTTGGTGTGGCAGAAGACGCTCGCGTTCTCCTTGTAACCGGGCGGGTAGGAAGAGATCTCGCCCAGCTCCACCTGGTAGCTGGTGAAGGCCGGCTGGAGCAGCATCAGGCCGTGCGGCGTGGCGAGCCGGTCGCGGACGCTGGCCAGCGCCCGGTCTGCCAGGTCGGCCGGGCCGTAGGCGGCAATGTCAGCCGGGCCGGGAACAGCAATGTCAGCCGGGCCGTAGGCGGCAATGTCAGCCGGGCCGGGAACAGCAATGTCAGCCGGGCCGTAGGCGGCAATGTCAGCCGGGCCGGGAACAGCAATGTCAGCCGGGCCGGGGGCGGCCGGGTCGGCCATGGCAGCGCGACCGGGGTCAGCCGCATCTGTTCGGGGATGAGGGTTGCGGCCGATGCCCGCCATGACGCAGATGCCCTGCGGCTCGAGGAAAATCTGCCCTTCAGTGCGGGCGGCCGAGCCGACCGGGTTGCCGTAGTGGTCGTAGGCGCGCAGGAACCACTCGCCGTCCCAGCCGTGCTCAGCGGTGGCGGCCGCCATCTTCTCGGCGTCGGCCCGGTAGGCCTCGGCCGCGCCGGCCCGGCCGGTGCAGGCCGCGATGGCGGCCAGCTCCCGGGCCGCGAGGGTGAACAACCCGGCGATGAACACCGACTCGGCCGTGCCGCCGGGCTGGTTCTCTGTCGTCTGGAAGGACTCGCCTGGCGTCTGCGAGAAGCAGTTCAGGTTCAGGCAGTCGTTCCAGTCGGCCCGGCCGATCAGCGGCAGGCCGTGCGGCCCGAGCCGGTCCAGGGTGTACCGCAGCGACCGCTCCAGGTGGCAGTAGAGGGTCGCCGCGCCGCCGTCGCTGAACGGGACCGGCTCGTCGAGCACGCTGGCGTCGCCGGTCTCCTTGAGGTAGGCGGCGACCCCGAGGACCAGCCACAGCGGGTCGTCGTTGAAGCCGGAGCCGATCGCGTCGTTGCCGGTCTTGGTGAGCGGCTGGTACTGGTGGTAGGCGCCGCCGCTGGTGAACTGGGTGGCGGCCAGGTCGAGGATCCGCTGCCGGGACCGCGGCCCGTCTAGCTGGACCGCCCCCAGCAGGTCCTGGCAGGAGTCGCGGAAGCCCATGCCGCGGGAGATGCCGGTCTCGTAGGAGGAGACCGAGCGGCTGAGGTTGAAGGTCACCAGGCACTGGTAGGCGTTCCAGATGCTGACCATCCGGTTGGTGTCGGTGTCGGGGGTCTGCGCCTGCAGCACGCCGAGCAGGCCGTCCCAGTACTCCCGCAGCGCGGCCAGCCCGTCGCGCACCGCGGCCGGGCGCAGCCAGTGCTCGATTACCGGCCTCACCAGCGACTTGTTGAGCACGCCTGCCGCCTCGAACTTCGCGTCGCGCGGGTTCTCCCAGTAGCCCAGCAGGAAGATGACCTCCCTGGTCTCGCCCGGCTGGAGCAGCAGCCGGACGTGGTGCGCGCCGTGCGGCGACCAGCCGTGCGCGACCGAGCCGGACAGCTCGCCCCGCTGCACGCCGAGCGGCTCGTGGAAGCCGCGGTAAGGGCCGAGGAACGCCTCCCGCTGGGTGTCGAAGCCGGCCAGCGGCTCGGAGCAGGCGAAGTAGGCGAAGTGATCGCGGCGCTCGCGGTACTCGGTCTTGTGGTAGATCACCCCGTCGGCTACCTCGACCTCGCCGGTGGAGTAGTTGCGCTGGAAGTTGGTCGTGTCGTCCTGGGCGTCCCAGAGGGCGAACTCGACTGAGGAGAACAGGGACAGCCGGGCGGGGGCGTCGCGGTCGTTGGTCACCGCGACCCGCCACACCTCCAGGTTCTGGCCGCGCGGCACGAAGTAGTCGGTCCTGGTGGCGATGCCCGACCGGGCCGAGCTGATGGTGGTGTAGGACAGCCCGTGGCGGCACTCGTAGGCGTCGAGCGGGGTCCTGGTGGGCTGCCACGTCGGTGACCAGTACTGGCCGTCCGCGTCGTCCCGCAGGTAGAGGTAGCGGCCGCCGGCGTCGCCGGGCACGTTGTTGTACCGGTACCTGGTCAGCCGGCGCAGCCGGGCGTCCCGGTGCCAGGAGAAGCCTCCGGCGGTGTTCGAGACGGTGCCGAAGTGCGCCTCCGTGCCCAGGTAGTTTATCCACGGCAGCGGGGTGTCCGGCCGGCTGATCACGTACTCACGGCGGGCGTCGTCGAAGTAGCCGTAGCGCATGACGGTTACTTTACCGGTTTAGTAACCCTTTTAATAGTGCCAGATTAACCCGTTTAGTCGTGCCAGATTAACCCGCCCCGAGCACCGCGAGCGAGGCCGGCGGCAGCACCACCGTGCCCGGTTTCACCGCCGCGCCCGGGTCGCTGGCGAGCAGCACCACCGGCCCGGCCGCGCCGGGCAGCGGGATCTCCGTCCGCTGCGGGCCGAAGTTGACGGCCACCCGCAACCCGCCCCGGTCAAGCAGGAGCCAGCGGGCGTCCTCGTCGAAGTCGGCCCGCACCAGGTCAAGGCGCGGGTCGGCCAGCTCGGGACGCGACCGCCGCAGCGCGATCAGCGCCTGGTACCAGTCAAGCAGCGAGCGGTACGGCTCCGCGGCCGGCTGTGACCAGTCCAGCTTGGAGCGCAGGAACGTCTCCTTGTCCTGCGGGTCGGGCACGTCGGCGAAGCCCCAGGCGTGCTCGGCGAACTCCGACCGGCGCCCGTTGCTGACCGCGTCGGCGAAGAAGGGGTCGGTGTGGTCGGTGAAGAACTGGAACGGCGTGTCCGCCCCCCACTCCTCGCCCATGAACAGCATCGGGGTGAACGGCGCGGTGAGGACCAGGCCTGCCGCGACCCGCAGCAAGCCGTCCCGGTCCGGGTGGCCGGCCAGGGTCTCCGGCAGCCGGTCGCCGACCGCCCGGTTGCCCACCTGGTCGTGGTCCTGGTCGAAGACCACGAAGCGGTAGCCGGGGGTGCTCAGCGTGTCCACCGGCCGGCCGTGGCTGCGCTCGCGGAACGCGGACCAGGTGCCGTCGTGGAAGTACGCCCGGGTGAGCACCTTGGCCATCGCGGCGACCGTGCCGAAGTCGCCGTAATAGCCCTGCCGCTCGCCGGTGACCAGCGCGTGCAGCGCGTGGTGGAAGTCATCGGTCCACTGCCCGTCCAGGCCGTAGCCGCCCGCCGGGCGCGGCGTGACCAGCCGCGGGTTGTTCAGGTCGGACTCGGCTATCAGCACCACGGACCGGCCGGCCGCGGTGGCCAGCGCGTCCACCGCCGCCGCGAGCTCTTCAAGCAGGTGCACCGCGCGGTGGTCCTGGAACGCGTGCACCGCGTCAAGCCGTAGCCCGTCGAAGTGGTAGTCGCGCAGCCACGTCAGCGCGTTGCCGACGATGAACGCGCGCACCTCGTCCGAGCCCGGCTGGTCCAGGTTGACGGCCGGGCCCCAGGGAGTGGCGTAGACGTCGGTGAAGTACGGGCCGAACGAGGCGAGCTGGTTGCCCGGGCCGACGTGGTTGTAGACCACGTCCAGGAACACCGCCAGGCCACGCTGGTGACAGGCGTCGACGAACCGCTTCAGCGCGTCCGGGCCGCCGTAGGGCTCGTGCACCGCCCACAGGGCGATGCCGTCGTAGCCCCAGCCGTGCTGGCCGGGGAACGCCGCCACCGGCATCAGCTCCACCACCGTGACGCCGAGCGCGATGAGGTGGTCGAGCCGCCCGATGGCGGCGTCGAGCGTCCCCGCCGGGGTGAACGTGCCGATGTGCAGCTCGTAGATGACCGCGCCGCCGACCGGAGTGCCGCGCCAGCCGGCGTCGGACCAGCTGAAGGCAGCCTGGTCGTAGGTCTGGCTGGCCTCCTGCGGGCCGTCCGGCTGGCGGGGCGAGCGCGGGTCGGCCAGCGGGTCGCCGCCGTCCAGCCGGAACGCGTACCTGGTGCCAGGCGGCGCGTCCGCCTCCGTCGTCCACCAGCCCGGCCGGCCGGCCGCCGCCGTCATCGGGACCGGACGCCCCGCCACCTCGACGTCCACCCGGCTGGCGGCGGGCGCCCACACGCTGAACTCGGTCACTGGATCTATTCACCCTCGGGGATTAGGAGTGCGACCGGCAGCCGGCCGGCCAGCTCGGTCATCGGTACCGTGCCGCCGTACACGGCTCCGGTCAGCACGTCGGTCCAGCCCCGGCCGGCCGCCGGCGGCAGCGGCAGCGCGGTGTCCCGCCAGCCGCCGCCGCGGCGCAGGCCGGCCGGCCGCCGGGTGGCGACGGTGACCGCCTGCCCGCCGCGCTGGAACGCGACCACGTGGCCGGCCGCGGCCCCGGCCGCGGCCAGCGGCCGGTAGTCGCCGGCGAACCACTCCGGCTGGTCCCGCCGTAGCCGCAGCGCCCGCGCGGTCACCCGCAGCTTGGCCAGGTCGAAGCCGGCCGGGTCAGCCAGGTCAAGGTCGCTGCCCAGGCCGGCCCCGGCGGCATCAAGCTCCCTGAGGTCGCAGCGGGTGCGGGCGAAGTCCACCGGGCGCCGGTTGTCCGGGTCGACCAGCGAGAGCGCGGCCAGCTCGCATCCCTGGTAGACGTCGGGCACGCCGGGCATGGTGAGCTGGACGAGCTTGGCGCCGAGCGCGTTCACGGCGGCATCGCCCGCGATCGCGGCGACGAAGGCGGCCAGGGACCCGGACAGCTCCGGGTCGTCGAGTGCCCGGGCGGCCAGGCGGAGCACCGCGGCCTCGTACCCCTGGTCCGGCTCGACCCAGGAGGTGTGCCGCTTCGCCTCGCGCAGCGCCTTGGTCAGGTACCCGGCCAGCCGGTCGCCGCTGATCGGCCAGGCCCCGACCAGGGTCTGCCACATCAGGTACTCGGTGTCCGGGTCGACCTTGGCGGCGGCGGTGCCCGCGCGCTGGTGCCACTGGCTGACCTGGCGGCCCCACTCCTGCGGGATCTCGGCCAGCACCGCCAGCCGCGCCCGGACGTCCTCCTGCCGCTTGGTGTCGTGGGTGGACAGGGTGGTCATGGTGGCGGGCCAGTCGGCCGCCAGGCGGGCGGCCGCCGCGTGGAACCCGGCCGGCTCCACCCCGAGCAGGTCCGGCTCGCAGCCCACCTCGTTCAGCGACACCAGCCGCGACCAGCGGTAGCAGGCGGTGTCCTCGACTCCTTTGGCCACCACCGGGCCGGTCGTCTGCTGGAACCGCACGATCAGTTCGGCCGCGCCGCCGTCCGGCTCACCCGGCTGCTGCGTCGGCTGGTGCTGGCCGAGTACCAGCGCGCCCAGTTGGCCGGCCAGGCCGTGCAGCCGCGCGGGCAGCCGTGCCCGGGCTCCCTCGACCGCGCTGTCGACCGCCGCGCGGGCCGCGGGCGAGGCCGGCTCACCCGGGTGCACGTAGCCGCGGTACAGCGAGAACGCCGCGAGCACCTCGGTCAGCACCGCCCGCGCGTCGTCGGCGCTGATGCCCGGGACGGCCGCGCACAGCAGCCGGCCCAGCCGGGTCACCTCGGCCGCTAGCGAGCCGCGGGCGATCTCCCGCTTCGCCTCGTCGGCGACCTCCGCGAACCGCCCGGCCGGGCTACCGCCGCCGGCCGCGCGGCAGAACCGGGCGTACTCGCGGCTGAGCACGTCGCCGCCGGCCGGGTCGAGGAACAGTCCGTCGACCAGCCGCAGCGCGTCGTAGCCGGTGGTGCCCGCGCACGCCCAGTCGGGCGGCAGCTCCTCGTCCGGCCCGAGGATCTTCTCGGTTACCACCCAGGCGCCCCCGGTCGCCGCCGCCAGCCTGCGCAGGTAGCCGCGCGGGTCGGCCAGCCCGTCCGGGTGGTCCACCCGCAGCCCGTCCACCAGCCCCTCGCTCACCAGGCGGAGGATGACCTGGTGGGAGGCGTCGAACACGACCGGGTCCTCCACCCGGATGCCGATCAGGGTGGCGATGTCGAAGAACCGCCGCCAGTTGAGGCTGGTGGCCGCGTCCTGCCACCAGCTAAGCCGGTAGTGCTGCGCGTCGAGCAGGCCGCGCAGGGGCAGACCGGCGGTTCCCGGCCGCAGCGGCAGCACGTGGTCGAAGTACCGCAGGGCGGGCTCGCCGTCCAGGCCGCCGCCAGGCTCCACCCGCAGGTCACCGAGGCAGGAGTCGAGGGGGCCGCCGAGTACCGGCAGCAGCATCCGGTCAGCCTGCGCCGCCCAGTCGATGTCGAACCAGCGGGCGCCGGGCGAGGCCGGCCCGTCCCGCAGGACCGGCCAAAGCTGCCGGTTCAGCCGCAGGTCAGACGGCACTGCCATGTGATTGGGCACGATGTCGAGTACGATGCCGAGCCCGCGGTCGTGCAGCCGGGCGGCCAGCGCGCGGAGCCCGTCCTCACCGCCCAGCTCGGGCCGGACGCGTGAGTGATCGGTGACGTCGTACCCGTGCTGCGAGCCGGGCACCGCGTCGAGCACTGGCGACAGGTAGGCGTGGGTGACGCCCAGGTCGGCCAGGTAGTCGGCGGCGGCGGCCGCCTGGGCGAACCCGAACTCCGGTGTCAGCTGCAGCCGGTACGTGGAACCCGGCGCCCCGGGCGTGCTGCCAGCGGCCACTTTCCCCCCATACGTCGCTTCCTCTTCAGAGGTTCCCCGTCTGGGGACATCCGAACGCACGCTGCCGACTGCCCAGAAGCCGGGCTTGTAGTCAGAACTTTTCCTATCTTGCCTGGCGGTTGAAAACCGGCGCCGCCCGGGACCGGGGGCGAAGAATCCGGCTTGCTTTCGGCCTGCCGCCTCGGCAGATTACGACGCCGTGTAGTCTCGGTGAGGTGCCCGGCCTCCCGCGCGGGCTGGAAGGTGGTCTTATCCCAGGTGAGCGCGGTCAACGTCCGTCAGCCGGGCAGTCCGGTCAACACGGTCAGCCCCGCTGGTCCGGCCAGCACAGTTGGTCCGGCCAGCACAGTTGGTCCGGCCAGCACTGCCGCCGACGGGCGGCGGCAGTCCGGTGTGCGCGCTACCGTCGGCGCGTACGTCGCGCTGTGCAAGCCCCGGATCGTGGAGCTGCTGCTGATCACCGCGGTGCCCACGCTCTTCCTGGCTTACCGCGGGCTGCCGTCGCTGCTGGTCACCGTGGTGGTGGTGCTCGGCGGGGCGCTGGCGGCGGGCAGCGCCAACGCGCTCAACTGCTACATCGACCGTGACATCGACGAGATCATGCGCCGCACCAGCAGCAGGCCGCTGGTCCGCAACACCGTGTCGCCGCGGTCCGCCCTCGTCTTCGGGCTGGTCCTGGCGGTTGTCTCGGTCACCTTGTTCGCCGTCGCCACCAACCTGCTGGCGGCCGGTCTTACCCTCGCCGCGATTGTCTACTACGTGGTGATCTACACCATGCTGCTCAAGCGGCACACCTCGCAGTCGACCCTGTGGGGCGGGGCATGCGGCGCCGCCCCGGTGGTGATTGCCTGGGCGGCGGCCACCGGGTCACTCGCCTGGCCTGCCTGGCTGCTGTTCGGCGTGGTGTTCTTCTGGCAGCCGCCGCACTTCTGGGCCCTGGCGATCAAGTACCGCGAGGACTACCGGCGCGCGGGCGTCCCGATGCTGCCGGTGGTCGCCTCGGTCCACCGGGTGCTGGCCGAGTCGGTGGTCTACAGCTGGCTGATGGTGGCCGTGTCGCTGGCCGCCTGGCCGTGGGCGGGCCCGGTCTACGGCGGGATCGCCATCGTGGCCGGCGCCGCTTTCCTCTACGAGGTGCACCGGCTGCTGCGGCAGTCGCGCCGGGTCGGACCGGACGGGGCCGACACGCTGGTCACCATGCGCCTGTTCCACCTGTCGATCGTCTACCTGACGCTGGTGTTCGCCGGGGTCGCGGCGGGCGCGTTCATCCGCTAGCAGGCATCCGCTAGCACTCGCGTCAGCCAGCGCGCATATCGTTGACAGCGTGATCCTGATCGTCGCCGGCGTGTCCGGCTGCGGCAAGTCAACCGTCGGCGCGCTGCTGGCCGGGCAGCTCGGCTGGCAGTTCGCCGACGCCGACGCCTTCCACCCGGAAGCCAACGTGGCCAAGATGCGGGCGGGCATCCCGCTTGACGATGCCGACCGCGAGCCCTGGCTGCGCTCGGTCGCCGCCTGGATGGATGCCGAGATCGCCGAGGGGCGGTCGGCCGTGCTGGCCTGCTCGGTGCTCAAGCGCGCCTACCGGGACCTGCTGCTCAACCAGCGGCCGTCGGCGTCCGCGGTCTTCCTGGTGGTCCCCCGGGAGGAACTCGACCGGCGGCTGCTGACCAGGACCGGCCACTTCTTCCCGGAGAAGCTGCTCGACAGCCAGCTGCAGGCCGTCGAGCCCCCGGCGCCGGACGAGCGGGTGCTGACGGTGGTCGAGAAGGGCGACGCGGCCGACACCGCCGCGGAGATCATCGCCGCCCTCTGGCCTGAGGGCGCGCCCGTATAACCTGAGCGAATGAAGGTATCGCTCGACCTGCACGACATCTACAACCGGGGCACGGAGATCGAGAAGGCGCTGCAGTCGAAGTTCGACGAGGCGATAAGGACGAAGGCGCCCCTGTTCGAGATCATCCCGGGCAAGGGGTCGGGCCAGCTCAAGAAGCACGTGCTGCGGTTTCTCGAGCAGAAGCGCTCGTCGGTGAAGAACATGCGGATCGAGAAGCCGTCCAAGAACTTCGGCACCATCAAGGTGCACTTCAACTGGAATGAGCCGCGCAGGCGCTGATGCCGCGCGCTAGCGGGCCTGGGCGTAGAAGCTGGCCAGGATCGGCGCGATCACCTCCGGCGGCGCGTTGTGCTGGTAGCCCTCGAGCATCAGCAGCTGCGCGCCGGGGATGGCGGCGGCCTGCTCGGCGACCGTGCGCCGGAACCAGGCGGGGCTGTCGGCGCCCCCGATGACGAGCACCGGCACCGCGATCTTGGCCAGCCCGGCGGCCGGTACCCCGCCGGCCGTGATCGCGATGTCATAGGGCAGCGTGCGGGCCAGCGGCTCAAGCGCGGCCACCCAGGGCGCGCACTCTAGTCCGGCCACCGCCTGAGCCGGCATCCGCACCACGTCCCGCATCCAGTACAGCACCGCTTCCCGGTCGCGGCCGGCGTCGACCAGCCCGCGGATGTGCTCGGCCGGGTCGGACTCCGGCTGGGGAGTCTCGTCGTTCTGGAACGGCGCCTCGTAGGCGGCAAGCGCCGCGGCCGGCAGCCCGGCCGCCACGGCCCGCAGCGCGATGGCGGCACCGGAGGAATGGCCGAACAGCAGCGGCGGCTCGGTTCCGGTGGCCGCCGCCACGGCCGCCAGGTCCTCGTACTCGCGCTCGGCCGCGAACGGCTCGGCGTCGCCGCTGTCGCCCCGGCCCCGGCGGTCATAGGTGACCACGGTGAACTGCCGGGTCAGCTCGTCCGGTGGCGCGAACGTGTGCCGGGTGCAGAACGCGCCCACGCTGACGATAAGCACCGGGCCGCCCCCGGTGCGGTCGAATGCGATCACGGTGCCGTCGGCGGACTTCGTGGTCTCCATGAGTACCTTTCTGCAGCTTGTTCCCTGGTGGATCAGACGTACGGGCAGGACGAAAGTGAGCGGGCCCGCTCCTGGCTGGTTTCACGTGAATCGCCGGGAGCAGGCTGACACGCGCGTCGGCCAACGCCGGCCACCAGGGGCCGGTCCGCGACAGAATGGCCCTAAGGAATCACTCGGCGAATGCTCAACTAGTCAGGCGCTCGCCTGGCGCCGACCCAAGGGACGCGTAACGATGCGATTCAACCCCATAGCGCGCCGGATCTGCCTGGCCCCGGCGCTTGGCCTGGTCCTTGTCACCGCGGTGTCCGCCTGCTCAAGCAGCAGTTCCAGTTCTTCGTCGGCCGCGGCCACGGCCTCGTCGTCCACGGTGGCGACGCCGGCCTCGTCGACCGCGTCGCCCGCTGCCAGCGGTGGCTCGGGCAGCGCGGTGTCGGAGATCACCGCCAACTGGAATACCTTCTTCAACTCCTCGACCCCCAACAGCAAGCGCGTCCAGCTGCTGGAAAACGGCTCGCAGTTCTCCTCGGCGCTCACCGCGTTCGCCGCCAGCCCGCTCGCCTCCGCGGTGACCTCCAAGGTCGACTCGGTCACGGTGTCGTCGGCCACCAAGGCGACGGTCAAGTACGACCTGTCGGCGCTGGGGTCGACGGTGGCCAAGGGCGCCTCCGGCACCGCGGTGCTGCAGGACGGCACCTGGAAGGTCGGCGACGGCGTCTTCTGCGGCCTGCTCAAGCAGGGCGCCCCGGTGCTCGGCATCAAGGTGCCCGCCGCCTGCAGCACGGCTAGCTAACCGCCCGCACCCCAACCGGGCGCGACCAGGGGTGACCCGGTCGCGCCCGGTTTTTCGCGCCCAAAGTACAAAATATACAAAATCAAGTCTGGGATTTTTAACGGGCAATTGAGTAAGCTGATTCACCTGTAGCCCGCTCGACTGCGGCAACCCGAGGAGCGTAACGATGCGATTCACCCCGACGGCACGCCGGATCTGCCTGGCCCCGGTGCTTGGCCTGGTGCTCGTCACCGCGATGTCCGCCTGCTCGAGCAGCAGCTCGAGCGCTTCCTCGTCCGCGTCGACCACCACGTCGCCCACAGACATCACGTCGGCCTCAGTCACGCCGTCGTCGCCGACCACGTCGCCGTCAGCCACCGCGCCCGCAGGCCCCAAGGCCGGCTCTCCCCAGGCCACCGCCGCCATCAAGGCCGCCTGGGTGAAGTTCTTCAACGCCAAGACCCCCATCCCGCAGCGCCTGGCGCTGCTCCAGGACGGCTCGAAATTCACCTCAGCGATCGGCGCGTTCAGCGCCAGCCCGATGGCCGCGTCGATCACCGGACAGGTGGCCACTCTCAAGTACACCTCTGCCACCACCGCCAATGTGACGTACAATCTCCTCGCGGGCGGGAACCCGGTGGCCCGGGCCATCCCCGGAACCGCGGTCCTGCAAGACGGCACCTGGAAGCTCGGTGACGACGTGTTCTGCGGTTTGCTGAGCCTGGCGAAGAACTCCGGTGGCCTCAAGGTCACCATCCCGGCAGCATGCAACTCGGTAAGCTAGCCGGCTCCCGGGCCGGACTGGCCGACGGCGGGCGCGACCGGGTCAACTCGGTCGCGCTCGCCGCGCTCTGCCTGCTGCTGTTCCTGACCTTCCTCGATAACACCGTCGTCTCGGTCGGGCTGGGCAGCATGCAGACCGACCTGCAGGCATCCGTCGCCGACCTGCAGTGGGTAATCGGGGCCTACGCCCTCACGTTCGCCGCCATCATGCTCGCCTGCGGGATGATCGGCGACGAGCTCGGCCGCAAGAAGGTCATGCTGGCCGGCGCGGGCGTGTTCTGCGCCGGGTCGGTGCTGTGCGCGCTCGCCCCCAACACGCAGACGCTCATCGCCGGCCGGGCGGTCATGGGCCTCGGCGCCGCCGCCAGCGAGCCGGGCACGCTGTCGGTCATCAGGCACATGTACCCCGGCGGCCGGGAACGGGCCTGGGCGATCGGCATCTGGTCGGCCGTCTCCGGCCTCGCGCTGGCGCTCGGCCCGGTCGTCGGCGGCGCGCTGGTCGGCGCCTGGAGCTGGCGCGGCATCTTCTGGTTCAACCTCGCCTTCGGGCTCATCGCCCTGGTCGCGGCCGCGCTCACGGTGCCGGAGAGCTCCGACCCGACCGCCGCCCGGGTCGACTTCCGCGGCACCTTCCTGGGCGCGGGCGCGCTGGCCTGCCTCATGTTCGCGATCATCGACTCGGAGTCCGCCAGCTTCGGGGCGGTCGAGGTGATCGCCCTGCTGTGCGCGGCCGCGGTACTCGCGGTGGCCTTCGTCTACTGGGAACGGCGGGTCCGGCACCCCCTGCTCGACCTGCGGTTCTTCCGGCTGCCCGGGTTCACCGTGCCGAACGTGGTGGCGTTCTGCACCTACCTGGCGACGTTCGCGATCTTCTTCTTCACCGCCCTGTACCTGGTCGAGGTGATGAACGACTCCGGCTACAAGATCGCCGTCGTGTTCGCGCCGATGACCGTCTTGATGATCATCGGGTCCCTAGCGGCCGGCTACTGGACCGGACGCGCGGGCCCGCGCTGGCCGGTCACCGTCGGCTGTGCCGCCTTCGCGGCGGGCCTGCTCATCGCGAACCCGCTGATCACCCAGCACCCCGATTACGCCGCGCTGTCCGCCGCCCTCGCCCTGGCCGGGGCCGGCATCGGCATCACCGTCGTCCCGGTCACCGCGGCGGTGCTCGACGCGGTGCCGCCGGAGCGGTCCGGGATGGCCGCCTCCGCCGTCAACACCAGCCGGGAGATCGGGGCGGTGCTTGGCGCGTCCATCCTCGGCGCCCTGGTCTTCTCCCGGCTCAGCGCCACCCTCAACAGCCACATCACCGCACTCAACGTGCCAGCGGGCGAGAAGGCGACCATCCTGGCGCTCAAGCCGCTGATCATCCAGGTGCTGGAGACCGGCCAGGTCAACACTTACCTGAACAAGTTCGGCGGATCCCAGAGCAACCTGATAACCCAGGTCGAGGGCGCCGCCTACAGCGCATTCGGCGACGGCCTGCACGCGGCCTTCTACCTGTCGGCCGGGCTGGTCATCGTGGCCGGCCTGCTGGCGGCGGTCACCCTGGGCCGGGCGCCCCGGCCCGGCCCACTGGAAGAGGAGCCGGAAGTTGCCTAAAATGGCAGCAGGCGGCCGGTGCAAGCCATAGGTGTAGTCATCCTTGTCGGGGGGCCACAGCGCCTGAGCCCGAGCTAGACGCACGGTATGGCTCGCCGGCCGTTTTATGCCTCCGCTGGCTCCGACCGCGGGGCCCGCAGCACCTGGACGGAGCGGGGGCGGACGGTTACCTGGTCGCCGGTGTGCCGGGGGAAGGCGTTCGCGGCCGAGACGGCCGGGTCGTAGCTGTCCAGCTCCACGAACCAGGTCTGGTGGGCCGACCGGACCAGCGGGATGGTGAACGGCAGCTCTTCCCAGTAGGCGTTGACCAGGACCAGGAAGTCGTCGTCGACCTGCGGCCTGCCGTCCTCGTCGTCATCGGGCGCGTCCGCGCCATCCAGGTACACCGCGATCGCGTGCATGGTCGGGTCGGCCCACTGCTCATGGGTGACCGGCGTGCCGAGGCAGCTGAACCAGCTCAGCTCGGCTGCCTCCGCCCCGGCCAGGAACTTCTTGCGGCGGAAGACCGGGTGCTGGTGGCGCAGCCCGATCAGCCGCTTCACGAAGTCGCGCAGGTCGTTGTCGGCCGCCTCCCAGTCGAACCAGGAGATCTCGCTGTCCTGGCAGTAGGAGTTGTTGTTGCCGTCCTGGGTGCGGCCGATCTCGTCCCCGCCAAGCAGCAGCGGCAGGCCGAAGGAGAGCAGCAGCGTGGACAGCATCGCCCGCTGCTGGCGCGAGCGCAGCGCGTTGATGTCCGGGTCGTCGGTAGGGCCCTCGGTCCCGCAGTTCCAGGACCGGTTGTCGTCGGTGCCGTCCCGGTTGTTCTCGCCGTTCGCCTCGTTGTGCTTGCTGTCGTAGGACACCAGGTCGCGCAGGGTAAAGCCATCGTGCACGGTGATCAGGTTGACCGAGGCGGTCGGGCCCCGGCGGCCGGCCGCGTACAGGTCCGAGGAGCCCGCGAACCGGGTGGCGAACTCCGCCACCCCCACGTTCCTGCTGCGCCAGTAGTCGCGCACCAGGTCCCGGTAGCGGCCGTTCCACTCCCGCCACTGGGCGGGGAACCGGCCTAGGTCGTAGCTGTCGGCCTGGCCGACGTCCCACGGCTCGGCGATCAGCTTGGCGGTGGACACCACCGGGTCCTGCGCGACCATCTCGAAGAAGGCGGCGTAGCGGTCGAAGCGGTTGTCGCCCTCGCGGCCGAGGGTGGCCGCCAAGTCGAACCGGAAACCGTCCACGTGCATTTCCAACACCCAGTAGCGCAGGCTGTCCATGATCAGCCGGAGCGTGAACGGGTTGCCCGCGTCCATCGAGTTGCCGGTGCCGGTGGTGTCGTAGTAACTGCTGGGGTCGTCGGGGACCAGCCGGTAGTACTGGGCGTTGTCCAGGCCGCGGAAGCTCAGGGTGGGACCGTCCTGGTTGCCCTCGGCGGTGTGGTTGTAGACGACGTCGAGGATCACCTCGATGCCCGCCCGGTGCAGTGCCTTGACCATGTCCCGGAACTCGGTCACCTGGCCGCCGGGCTGCTGGCCGGCCGTGGCCGAGTAGGCCTGGTGGGGAGCGAAGAAGCCGACCGAGTTGTAGCCCCAGTAGTTGACCAGCCCCCGGTCGCTGAGCTGCCCCTCGCTGACGAACTCGTGCACCGGCAGCAGCTCAAGCGCGGTGATGCCCAGGTCCCGCAGGTACTCGGTGGCGGCCGGCTGCGCCAGGCCCGCGTAGGTGCCGCGCACGTCCTCGGGGATGTCCGGGTGGCGCTTAGTGAACCCCTTGACGTGGGTCTCGTAGAAAACTGAGTCGGCGTACGGGCGGCCCAGCGGCTTGTCGCCCTCCCAGTCGTAGCCGGACCCGTCGACCACCAGCGACCGCGGCACGAAGGGGGCCGAGTCGGCCGGGCCCGGCTGGCCCGGGTTGCCTGGATCGTGGCTGAGCAGGGCCGGGTCCCAGGTCACGGAGCCGCGCACGGCCCGCGCGTAGGGGTCGAGGAGCAGCTTGGCGGGGTTGCAGCGGTGGCCGCTGGCCGGGTCGAACGGCCCCGTGACCCGGTAGCCGTAAGCCTGGCCGTGCCCGATGCCGGGGACAAACCCGTGCCACACCCCGGCGGTGAACTCTTCCAGGTCGAGCCTGGTCTCCTGGCCGTCCTCATCGAACAGGCACAGGGTGACGCCTTCGGCCACGGTTGACGCGACCGCGAAATTGACCCCGCCGTCACCCGGGATCGCGCCGAGCGTCGTGCCGGTGCCCGGGAGCACCCTCAGGCCGGATGCCGGATCTTCGGTTGTCGTCACTGCGTGTCCCCTTGGGCGAGCAGGTCGGCGAGGGCTTCGCCCGTCTCCGGTACTGCCCCGTGGCGGCGGCGGATAACGTCCGCGATCAGCCCGGTCCACCCGGTCTGGTGGGCGGCGCCGAGCCCGGCCGCGTTGTCACCGTGGTAGTACTCGTTGAAGTAGATGTTGTCGCGCCACTTCGGGTCGTGCTGCAGCTTGTCCACCCAGCCGTAGCAGGGCCGTCGCCCGTCCGCCCCCCGGAGGAAGATCGACACCATCCGTTCCCGCAGGTCGGCGGCGATCTGGCCCAGCGTGAGGTGCTGACCTGAGCCGGTCGGGTACTCGACCGTGAACTCGTCGCCGAAGAACCGGTGGTACTTCAGCAGCGAGCTGACGATCAGGTAGTTCAGCGGGAACCAGATCGGGCCGCGCCAGTTGGAGTTGCCGCCGAACATGGCGCTGGTCGACTCGGCCGGCTCGTAGTCGATCGTCGCGGTGGTGCCCTCCAGGTGCAGCACGTACGGCTGGTCCCGGTGCACCGCGCTCAGCGAGCGCAGCCCGTAGGGCGAAAGGAACCGCGACTCATCGAGCAGCGAGGTCAGCAGGATCGCCAGCTTCTCCTTGCCGACCACGCTCAGCAGCAGCTTGTCGGTGTGCCCGTCGTTGTCGCTGAGCAGCCCCTGCTCGCGCTGCTTGGCCTCGTCGGCCAGCCCCTGCCGGCCGAGGAAGTCGGCGAACTGCTTGCCGAACTTCATCGCGTTGCGCACCATCGACTCGTCCATGACCGCCACCGCCAGCAGCGGGATCATCCCGACCATGGACCGGGCCTTGACCGGGATCGTCACCCCGCTGGGCAGGCTGAGGTGGTCGTAGTACATCCCCTCGGCGTCGTCCCACATGCCCATTTTTTCCATCGCCTCGGCGATCGACGCGTAGTGCTCAAGGAACTTGAGCACCAGGTCGGAGCCGTGACGGCGGCCCTCGCGCCACAGGATCAGGGCGATCTGGGCCATCGACAGGGCGTAGAACGCCATCCACCCGGTGGCGTCGGACTGCTCAAGGACCGCGCCGGGCGGCAGGTGCGACCGGTCGATCGGGCCGATGTTGTCCAGGCCGAGGAAACCGCCCTCGAACAGGTTGTTGCCGTACATGTCTTCCCTGTTCACCCACCAGGTGAAGTTGACCAGCAGCTTGTCGAAGATGCGGGCCAGGAAGTCGACGTCGCGCGAGCCGTCGAGTACGAACACCTCCAGGGCCGCCCACGCCTGCACCGGCGGGTTCACGTCGGAGAAGTCCCACTCGTAGGCGGGCAGCGCGCCGTTGGGGTGCTGCATCCACTCCCGGCACAGCAGCACGAGCTGGTACTTGGCGAACGCGGGGTCGACATGGGCCAGCGGCACGCAGTGGAACGCCAGGTCCCAGGCCGCGAACCAGGGGTACTCCCATTTGTCGGGCATCGACATGATGTCGCGAGCGCTGAAGTTACGCCAGCGGGCGTTGCGGTTCAGCTCCCGGTCCTTGGGCGGGGCCGGCTGGGTGGGGTCGCCGTCCAGCCAGGCGGCCACCGAGTAGTTGTAGAACTGCTTGGACCAGAGCATCCCGGCGAACGCCTGCCGCATCACGCTGGCCTCGTCGGGGCCCGCCGCGGCCGGGGTCAGCGCGCGGTAGAACTCGTCCGCCTCGGCCTTGCGCTGGGTGATCACCTGGTCGAAGGCCCGGCCGAAGGCGGACAGGGCCGCGTGCGGCGACTTGGGGCGCAGCCGGAGCCGGACCACGGCGGTCTGCTCAGGCTGCACCGTCAGCGTGTACCAGAAGGCGCACTTGGTGCCCGCCTGCTCGGGGTTCACCGTGGCGGCGCCGCTGACCACGTGGTCGTTGATGCCGTCCTTGGGGTACCTGGTGACCGACACGGAGTTGAACAGCCGCTCGTTGTTGGTCTCGTTCTCGCAGAACAGCGGCTTGGGCAGGGTGCCGTCCGAGGCGGGAGCGGCCAGCAGCTCGAGCTGGCCGAGGAACGGGTGCTCGATGTCGGCCGCGCTGGCCGCGTCGCCCGCGCTGCCGGTGCCGCTGGCGGCCAGCGCGATCGACGGCTTGACCGGCGACTCCTCCCAGGACCAGGTGTTGCGGAACCAGGCCGTCGGCAGCACGTGCACCGTGTCCGTTTCCTGGCTGGCGTTGGTGATCCGCACCTCGACCAGCAGCTCGGACGCGTCGTCGCTCTTGGCGTAGGCCACCTCGGTGACCCAGTAGCGGTCCTGGTCGAAGACGCCGGTGTCGAGGATCTCGTACTCCGGGGTGCGCCGGTCGCGCCGCGCGTTCTCCTGCCGGAGCTGGTCATAGGGGAAGGCGGCCTGCGGGTAGTGGTAGCGCCAGCGGTTCCAGGCGTGACTCGGCACCGCGTCCAGGTACCACCAGTGCTCCTTGACATCCTCCCCGTGGTTGCCCTCGGGGCCGGTCAGCCCGAACGGCCGCTCCTTGAGGAAGGCGTCCCTGCCGTTCCACAGCGCCAGGCCGATGCACAGGTTCTGGTGGATGTCGCTGAAGCCGGCCAGCCCGTCCTCGCCCCAGCGGTACGCACGCGACCGGGCGTGGTCAAACGGCAGGTAGTTCCACGCGTCGCCGTCTTCGCTGTAGTCCTCGCGGACCGTCCCCCACTGCCGCTCGCTGACGTAGGGGCCCCAGATGTACCACGGGCTCGCCTGACGCAGGCCGTCCTCAAGCCGTCCGAACCCGGCAACCCGGTCGCCTTCGGTAGTCATAAGCCGAACGCTATCGTCCGCGCTGTGAATGGACGGCGGCGAGGGCGCGAATAGTTCCGCCCCTGGCCGGGATTTCAGGTAGCGATATCGGGATAAGGCAGCGTGAAGCCGGACAGCCGGCGGGCGTATTCGAGCTGGAACCCGAGTGGTTCCTGGTAATCACGCTCGAACACGGCGATGAAAAGGGTCAGGGTCAGGAACGGGTGCGCGCCCAGCTCGAACAGTTTTGGGTAGTCGTGAGTGCCGAGCGCTTCCCGCTCCGGGCCGGAGAATTCCAGCCAGGAGGACCGCTCACCGGACGGCACGTTGAGTATGACGCCGGCCCGCTCCGCCGCCCACCACTCGACGGTGCCGCGCGGATCGCCCCGGTACCGCTCCACCAGCTCAGGGTCCCGGTCCACGGTGTACAGGAACTTGTTCAGCAAGTAGCGGGACATCAGGCCGCACCGCCCTTCGGGTACCAGGTGAAGTAGGCCTCCATGGTGTGGAACAGGTCGAGGGTGTCCACGTAGTCGGCCCGCTCGCCCGCCCCGGCGACGCCCATCATCAGCATGAAGTCGAGGAAACCGTGGGTGGCGTTGCCCGGCTCCCACAGTGAGTCGAGCGACACCTCGCCCAGTGCCTTCTCGATGTCACCGGAGGCGATCCAGCCGACCGCCTTGCGGTCGAACTCCGGGTCGGGGCCGTGCGGGCCGAACTGGCGCGGGCCGCCGAGCTCGAGCGACAGGTGGCCGGTGCCGATGACCGCCACCCGCAGGCTGGCCGGCCAGGACTCGACCACGTCGCGGATCAGCTGGCCGAGCTGCACGTACCGCTTCGGCTGGGGAAGCGGCGGCGCGAAGATGTTGGTGTAGACCGGCACGATCGGCAGGTCGCACTCCGGCCGCAGCGTGATCATCGGGCAGGTCACGCTGTGGTCGATGCGCAGCTCGTTGCTGAACGCGAGGTCGAACCCGGCGTCGAGGCCGCTGCGGAGGATATGCGCGGACAGGTCCTCCTGGCCGGTGAAGAACATCCGCGGCAGGCCGAACTCGCGTTCCTCGTTGTACCAGTTGGCGTCGTAGAACGGCGCCTTGCCCACCAGGAACTGCGGCATGTTGTCCAGCCAGAGCTGGTGGAAGTGGTCGCTGCCGACCAGCACCAGCACATCGGGCCGGGCCCGGGTGAGCGTCTCCCGGAACGCGGTGATCTTGGCGACCCACTCGTCGGCGAACGGCGGCCGGTCCGCGCCGGTGGACGTGCTCGCCCGGTAGTAGAACGGGTGGTGGGTCGACGCGATAACCGCCGCGATGGTCGCCATGTCTACTCCGCCTGCTCCGGTGCCACGTACCTGGCGTTGCGGTCAACCTGCTGGTAGATGTCGGCCGCGATCGGCCGGCGCTGCTCCTCCGCTAGCTGGCCGAGCAGCCCGCCGGTGCGCGCCAGCAGCGCGAACCCGCGCAGCATGGCCAGCGGCAGCCCGAGGTCGGCCAGCACCGCCCCGCACACGCCGGCCCCGTTGAGCGGCAGCGTGCGGCCGAGGATCTCGGGGTGCACCCGGCCGATCGCCTCGAACAACCGCAGGTGGGGTCCCTGCGCACCTTCCTCGGTGGCGATCTCGATGAGCCGCGGGGTACGCGGGTCGCGCACCTTGTGCACCGGGTGGCCGAGCCCGGGCACGAACTTGTGCTCCGCCCGCGCCTGGCGCACCGCGTCCCGGGCGAGCGCGTCATAAAACGTGTCGTCAAGTGAGCCGGCGTCCCCGGCCGGCCCGTCGCCCGCCGCGGCCAGCACCGCCGCCAGGTACTGGCCGCAGTCCTCGGTCACCCCGAGGTAGCGCGACCCGCCGCCAAGCAGGCCGGCCGCGATCGCGCCCTGCAGCGAGTCCGGGGCCGACAGGTAGGTCAGCCGGGCGGCGATCGCGGTGGGGGTGAACCCGTGATCGGCCAGCGCCACCAGCACCGACTCGAACACCCGCACTTCCCCCGGGGCCGGGCGGCGCTGGGTCACCATCCACAGCACCAGCTCGCCGAAGCCGACCTTGCCCATCAGGTCCGCGGCCAGGTCCTGCCCGAGCAGGCTGATCGTGTCGGCATCGGACGTGCCGAGCGAGGTGGGGTACTCGGTCATGACTGGTCCTCTCCCAACCAGGCGCGGATCTCGTCGCCGTGCTCGTCAAGCTCGGGCGGCGGCAGCGGGTAGCTGGCGGGCGTCTTGGAGAACGCCACCGGGTGCCGCATGGCGGGGCGGGCACGGTCGCCGCTCCCGGCCGTGACGATCGGCTCGAGGCCGATCTGCTCGGCGAAGGCGATGCCCTTGTCCACCGTGTTGATCGGGCCGCACGGCACCCCGGCCGCGTTCAGCAGGCCGAACCACTCGGCCGCGGG
>Ga0265338_10003898_pt1 | contig 20611 bp, 14 predicted proteins | sample 42126metaG_FD_193579 | JGI IMG/M metagenome (GOLD analysis project Ga0265338, IMG submission 193579) | Rhizosphere microbial communities from Carex aquatilis grown in University of Washington, Seatle, WA, United States - 4-21-26 metaG | ecosystem: Host-associated > Plants > Roots > Rhizosphere...
AGCACATTTAACCTAGAGCAATTCCCGACAATGAAATCTGGAATCTGTTTGAGCAGCCCTTCTTAAACCAATGGCGTTTGGCAGAAAAGAATGGCGAGCGATATTTCCCACACGAATTTGTGTATCGCATTTTGCGAAGCGGTGAAATCAAACAGCACTATCAAATCGATCCCAAAAACAGCTGGGTGCTTGCAGCGATGGAGCGGAATTTACCGATCTTTGTGCCGGGGTGGGAAGATTCTTCCACGGGAAACATGTTTGCGGGCGCCTGCATTCGTGGGGAGATAAAAAAACCGGGCATCATGCGATCCGGTATCGAATACATGATTGAGCTTTCCGATTGGTATTCTGATGTAAGCCCGCAAAATTCGATAGGGTTTTTTCAAATTGGTGGAGGCATTGCTGGTGATTTTCCGATTTGCGTCGTTCCAATGCTCCATCAAGATCTTTTGAAATCAGAAATTCCAAAATGGGGCTATTTTTGCCAAATCAGTGATTCGACGACTAGCTATGGCTCGTATTCGGGTGCGGTGCCAAATGAAAAAATTACTTGGGGAAAGTTGGGGGCAGGCACGCCGAGCTACATTATTGAATCCGATGCTACGATTGTCGCCCCTTTGATTTTTGCCTTCGTTCTCGATTGGTAAAAAGTTCAAAATCCTGCTCGCCGCCGATAAACACTTCTGGTGCCCTCCAAAGTATTAAAAGACTCCTGTTCGGCGACAATCTCAAGTGGTTGCGGAATACAAAGATTTTCCTCGAAACCATCCGGGCAACAAACCGATTTGATTTAGCATCTCGGCGGACACCAAACGAGTCAAAAAGAGTATGCATTACCTTGCCACTTTCAAAGATTTCAACGCCGCCGCGCTGCTGTTTTTATATTCGGTGTAAATGTTCAGTTCAACGAGGATGTTTATATTCGAGGCCAGAGATTTCTCGAAACAATCCGTTGCGGTGGCTTTGTCGCCATCGATCAGTCTTTTTGATCCAGCATAGAAATATGCCTCGCGAAGCGGTTCGCCGTCTCGCCTCGCGTCAACATTTTCAGTAGCCTTGAGGAAATCCGGCTCGGATAATTGTCCTGTAAGAAAGCTGCGGACTTTTGACGGCCAATCGTCCGGTGTTCCAGTTTTGCGTTTGTTCCAATAGTTCTGCAATTCTTCAGTGGCATCCTCTTTTTGGCCAGTTCGCATCTGAATCAGCCAGACATGAAAAATCGAATCGTCCTGATGGTTTAATGTGCCGCTTGGATCCAATTCACAGGTCGTGTGAAAATCAGACAAGGCATTGGTGAACTCTCCTAAGTCATAATACGCACAGCCGCGGTTGTAATACGCCCGCGCATTTTTTGGATTCAAATCCACGGCTTTGCTGTAATCTGCAATTGCGCCATTCAAATCTCCAGTGTTTGCCTTTGCGATGCCGCGCCCGCAAATGGCGAGGTCATAGTCGGGACTGAGTTCAAAGGCCTTTGTATAATCGGCAATCGCACCGCTAAAATCGCCAATCCAATTCCTCCCTACGCCGCGATTGTAATACGCGTAGGCATCATCAGGACTGAGTTCTATGGCCTTGGTGAAATCGTTGATCGCCGGGTTGAAGGCGTGCATCCGATTCCACACATAGCCGCGCCCGGCATAGGCTTTAGCATAGTTGGTATCAATTCCTATGATGGCTTCGGAATAATCGGCAATCGCCCCGTTCAAATCATTTTTCATTGCTTTCGCATAGCCACGATCTGCGTAAAATCCAGCCAAATCGGAATTTAGCTTTTCGGCTTTAGTGTGACTGCTTTTGCCATACTTCGTCTTGTCACTATTGTCGTAGTAGCCATCCACCAAATTGGGTTTGATTTCAATCGCTTTGGAAAAATCCGCAATTGCCCCGTCCCAATCGCCTTTATTCTCCCGCGCAAGGGCACGATAGAAGTAGGTTCCATAAAAGTTAGGAGCAAGTTCAATGGCTTTGCTGTAATCGGCCATTGCCCCGTCCCAATCACCTTCGTTCTGCTTTGCATAGCCACGATTGTTGTAGGCTTTGGCAAAATCGGGTTTTAGTTCGATGGCTTTGTCGTTGTCAGCAATCGCTCCATCCCAATCGCCTTTATCTGATTTCACATGGCCACGTTGCCTGTAAGCTGCCGCAAGATTGGGATTGAGTTCAATGGCCTTGTTGCAATCGGCCATTGCCCCGTCCAAGTCGCCATTTTCATTCTTAATTCTTCCGCGATTGCCATAGGCAGCAGCAAAATTGGGATTGAGTTCAATGGCCTTGTTGTAATCAGCCAATGCACCGTCCAAATCACCTTTGGCGTCATTCGCGATACCGCGATCATTATAGGCATCAGCAAAACTGGGTTTGAGTTCAATGGCTTTGGTGTAATCGGCAATCGCCCCGTCCAAATCGCCTTTGGCTTCCTTTGCGATGCCTCTGTGGCAAAGATAATATGGGCGGCATATCCAACAAACAGCGACAATAACGAGAGATAAAACAACGAGCGAAGATAAGACCTTTTTCATAAAAATTTATTGCCAGCGTTTCCTGTCGTCATCGAAAAATCTAGGTTCATGGGGATTGGATTGACAGCTTTTTCTGGCTTCACAAGACACAGATTGAGCGGACACCAAAACGGACACCAAACGAGTCAAAAAGGGTATAAATTGGTTACGACGATTAGGCTTGATTCTCCAATAGAATCAGGCATATTGACTTTGCAATCGCTGGATGATTCGACAATCCCGGCCATTGGCTCCACTGGCAAATGCTTGGAGTCTCTTAATTCATTCCTTGGGGATTAAAACCATGTGTAATCCGTTAATTATTTCTTCCACAACTTTCTCGTGATCTTTATTCCCGCAATCAATGACGATTTGCCCGTGTCTGGCATACAGCAATTCGCGCTCCCGGCATAGCTCATCGAACGATTGCCCCTTGGCTTTGGCGATGCCGCGGGTTTCAAAATTATTGATTCGTTTCAACAATTCAGTCGTCGCCAGTTTTAAATAAACAATTGTCCCGTTTTTTTTCAAGTGGTTGATTGCCCTTTCGCTGTAGACCGCGCTGCCGCCGGTGGCAATCACGGTGTTTTTGACGCTCAACTGCAAAATTTCGCTTTCCTCAAATTCTCTTAATTTCAAGTAACCCTGCCCATCCAGAATGTCTTGCAAACCTTGCCGGTGCCGCTTTTGAATGAGCAAATCCGTATCAACGAAATCCTTGGACAAGGATTTCGCGAGGATGACGCCAACGGTGCTTTTGCCCGCGCCGGGCATTCCGATTAAGACAATGTTTTGCGTGATGTTCAATTGTGCTACGGGACAAGGCGGGTGCCGGTGCGGCCCTTCAAGGCGTCCGGGAGCGCTTCGGAACAGGTGATGATGGCCTCGCGACCGCTGTTCGTGACAAATTGCACGCAGGCTTCGATTTTAGGGAGCATCGAGCCGGGTGCAAAATGACCTTCAGCAATGAATTGTTTCGCTTCCGTGACGGTCATTGAATCCAGCGCGCGCTGATTGGGTTTGCCGAAATTCAAGCAGACCTTCTCGACGGCGGTGGCGATCACCAGCATATCGGCGGCGATTTCCTTGGCGAGCACGGCGGAAGCGAGGTCCTTGTCAATCACAGCGGCCACTCCGCGAAGAATGCCTTTTTCGTCGGCCACGACGGGAATCCCGCCACCGCCCGCCGCGACGACGACGTAGCCGTCCTTGACCAGATGTCTGACGACTTCGGATTCGATGATGCGCACGGGTCTCGGTGAAGCGACGACGCGCCGCCAGCCGCGCCCGGCGTCCTCGGCCATGTTCCATTTTTCCACCCGCGTCCGCTCTTCGGCCTGCTCCTTGGTATAAAATTCACCGATGGGCTTGCTGGGTTTTGCGAAAGCCGGATCATTGCGGTCGACGAGCGTTTGCGTCACGACCGTGGCAACGGATTTTTTCAACCGGCGTCGGCGAAACTCGTTTTCCAGTGCCTGCTGGATTTGATAGCCGAGTGCGCCCTGGGTGTCGGCAACGATGGAGTCAAGCGGCACCTGGTGCAAAGTGCCGCGCGAATGTTCGCTGCGGAGCAGAATGAACCCCACCTGGGGTCCATTGCCGTGCGTTATGACGATGCGATGGCCGGTCTGCAGCAAATCCGTGATGTGCCGCATTATCCCGACCACCGCCGCAAATTGATCCGGCACGCTCTGATGCCGCGCGTCAGTGATGAGCGAATTGCCGCCGATGGCGATGACGAGGGTTTTCACAGTGGCCTCATGTCGGGGAAATTTGAAAACCTTCCTTCACGAGCCGCCCGCACAACGCGGCGATGTGCCCGGCGTCCCGCGTCTCCACCACGCAGTGCACGTTCACCGTGTTGATGTCCTCGCTGGAAAAGGCGCGATCATGCGCGATTTCGATGATGCTTGCGCCGGTCTCGGCAATTAATCCAGCAAAACGCGCCAATCCGCCTGGACGATCGCTGATGGTCGCGGTGAAGCGGAAAAGCCTTCCATCAGAAGCCAAGCCGCGTTCCAGCACCCGACCGAGGATGGGCGTGTCAATGTTTCCGCCGGACAGGGGCAGCACGACGTTCTTGCCTTTCAATTCCGGAACCAAGCCGGCAAGGCAGGCCGCGAGTGGCGCGGCGCCGGCCCCTTCGACGACGGCTTTTTCAAACTCCAGTAACCGGAGGACGGCCAGCGCAATCGCGTGCTCGCTGACCAGTAGGGTTTTGTCCACGAGGCCGCGCGCGATGCGAAAGGCGTTCTCACCCACCTGCGGCACGCTCAAGCCGTCCGCGAGCGTGGGTTTGATTTCAACTTTCACAGGCTTGCCTGCGGCCACTGCCGCCGTGAAACTCGCCGCGCGTTCAGGTTCGACCCCGATGATTTTCACGTTTGGCTTGAGTGACTTCAACGCCAGCGCCACGCCGGCAATCAATCCCGCGCCGCCGATGGGCACTATCACGGCGTCCACGTCCGGCACTTGCGCGGCAATTTCCAAACCAAGCGTTCCCTGGCCGGCGATGATCGCCGGATCGTCAAATCCGTTGATATAAATCAACTTTTGCGCCGCAGCGATTTCATCCGCGTGCGAACGCGCTTCATCAATGTCCGCGCCGTGCGAAACCACGGTCGCGCCGAGACGCCGGCAGTTCGTCACCTTGGTCAGCGGTGCAAACCGCGGCATCACGACCGTCACCGGCACGCCGAGCAGTTGTCCGTGATACGCGAGGCCGAGCGCATGATTGCCCGCCGACGCGGCTATGACACCGCGTTTTTTCTGTTCCGGCGGGAGCAGCAGCAGTGCGTTGCGGGCGCCGCGTTCCTTGAAACTGCCGGTGCGTTGCAAGTATTCCAGTTTGCAGAAGACGTTTAACCCCGTGGCTTCAGACAGCGGAATGGAATGCGGGCACGGGGATTGAATGACCTGACCCGCAATCCGCTTCGCCGCCGCCTGGATGTCCGAGAAAGCAACCGACATGCCTTACTAATCACCGGTGGCGGGCTGGTGTCAATCAAAGAGTCTGGCATACCAAAAAATGCTAAGCACTGGCCAATAAACGTGTGGGGGTGCCGCCATTTCGACCGCATGATAGTCTGGTCACTACAGTTGGTGGTTTATGAAAAAAGTGGATGGTTCCCTCACCGACGCCCAATTCCGGGCGGAATTGGAGCGGTGTATCTATTGCGAAGAAAAGCCCTGCCAGGAGGCTTGCCCGGCGCATTGCTCACCCGCCGATTTCATCATGGCCGCGCGCGTTGGCGAGAAATCAGACTTGCGGCGTTCCGCTGCGATGATCATGGGCGCAAATCCGCTCGGCTGGGTTTGCGGTGTCGTCTGCCCGGATTACTTCTGCATGAAAGCGTGTTCGCGGCGCACGTTTGATCGCCCGATTGAGATTCCTGCTGTTCAAGCCACAGTTATCAAGAAGGCGAACGCTGTCGGCATGGCGAAATTCCAGCGCGCCCCGTCGAATGGCAAAACCGTCGGCATCATCGGCGCAGGCCCGGCGGGTTTGGGCGCGGCGAGCGTGCTGGCGCAACGCGGTTACAAGATCACGGTTTGCGAACAGCAGAAGCGCATTGGCGGGGCGATGAATCTCATTCCCGACTTCCGGCTGAACAAACAAGTCGTTCAATCTGACATCGCGTTTCTCAAAAACCTCGGTGAGGTCGCATTCAAGCACGGCAAAGCCGTGGCCAATCCCGAAGAATTGCTGGCGACGCACGATGCTGTTGTTGTTTGCGCCGGCGTGAGCGAGCCGATCAAACTCAATATTCCGGGTGAGGAACACGCGTTGCCGTGGCAGGCATTTCTGGAAAACCAAAAGAAGCTCAAACTCAAAGGTAAGAAAGTCGCCGTGCTCGGCGGTGGCGCGGTGGCGGCGGATTGCGCGACGACCGCCATGCGTCTCGGGGCAGCTTCGGTAGAATTAGTTTATCGCCGTCGGCAGCAAGACATGCCTCTCACGCAATACGAGCGTGACATGCTGCTCGAATGCGGCGTTGAAATTGCAACTTGCTCCAAGCCGCTGGCCATCGTTCACCAATGGAAGCGCGTCACCGGCCTTCGCATCGCGCGCATGATGTTGCCCGTTGGCAAAGAGTCGCGACCGGAGAATTTCATAGTCAGCAAAACGGAATCGCCGGTCTTCCGCGAGTTCGACCTCGTGATTTCAGCCATCGGCAGCAACCCCAAACTGCCTGTCACAAAGGCCAAAGGCATCTTCTACGCCGGCGACATGGTGCTCGGCGCGGGGACGGTGGTGGAGTCCGTCGCCAGCGGCAAGAATGCCGCGCTCGAAGCCGACACTTTCATTCGTGGCGAAGCCCGGCCCAAGTTCAAGAACCGCGCGAAAAGCCGCGTTATCCTGGTTGGCGTGCCGCTGCGTCCTGTGCCGCTCGACGCCGATTTTTTTGGCCGCAGGATTCTCTCGCCATTTCTGCTTTCAGCCGCGCCGCACTCGGACGGCTACGACCAGATGCGCAAGGCCTACGAACGCGGCTGGTCCGGCGGCGTGATGAAGACCGCGTTCGACAACGTGCCGATCCACATTCCCGCCGGCTACATGTTCGCGCTCACCCGCTCGACCTACGGCAATTGCGACAACGTCTCCGGCCATCCGCTCGACCGCGTCTGTCGAGAAGTCGCGAAGCTCGTGAAAGAATTCCCGGACCGTCTGACGCTCGCCTCCACCGGCGGCCCGGTCACCGGTCGTGACGCGGAGGACAAGGCGGTCTGGCAATCCAACACGCGCAAGCTGCAAAATGCCGGCGCGATGGGCGTCGAATACAGCCTTTCCTGCCCGCAAGGGGGCGACGGCACGGCCGGCGACGTCGTTTCGCAAAATGCCGGACTGACCGCGAAGATTATTGATTGGGTCATGGAAGCGAGCGACGACGACAACCCGAAATTGTTCAAGCTCACTGCCGCCGTCACCGCGATTCAGCCGATCATCAAGGCAATCCAGGAAGTTTTCGCGCGCTACCCAAACAAGAAAGCAGGCGTCACGCTTGCCAACAGTTTCCCGTCGCTCGCGTTCCGCAAAGCTGCCGACCGCCGCTGGGAGGAAGGCGTCGTCATCGGCATGTCCGGCGAAGGTGTTTTGCCGATCAGCAATCTCACGCTCGCTAAAGTTTCCAGCATGGGCATCACCGTCTCCGGCAACGGCGGGGCGATGACCTACAAGGACGCCGCGAACTTCCTCGCGCTCGGCGCGCAGACTGTTCAGTTCTGCACCGCCGCCATGAAGTATGGCTTGGGCTACGTGGACGAACTTCATTCCGGCTTGAGCTATCTGATGGAAGAGCGCGGCTTCCGTTCGGTGAAGGAACTCATCGGCTCGGCGCTTCCGAATCCGATCACCGACTTCGGCGCGCTGTCGCCGACGAAGAAACTCCCGCAAGTCGTCGCCGCGCTCTGCCAGCATTGCGGCAACTGCGCGCGCTGTCCGTATCAGGCCATCGAACTCAACAGCCGTGGAGTCCCGGAGTTCGATGCGAGCCACTGCGTCGGCTGTTCGCTCTGTGCGCAAAAATGTTTTGCCGGCGCAATCTCCATGCGCGATCGCACGCCGCAGGAACTGGCCGCGTTGAAGGAAGGCTAAACCCATGCCCAACTCTTTGCTCATCGAAAACGGAACGGTGCTGACGTTGGGAATAACCTACAAGGTTCTCGCCGGCTGTTCCGTTTTGATTGAAGACGGATTGGTGGCGAAGGTCGCGCCGAAGCAGACAATCAAAAACTACCGGGGCAAGCGTGTTGATGCGACGGGCAAAGTCGTTCTGCCGGGATTCATCAACGCTCACACACATTTCTACAGCAGCTTTGCGCGCGGCCTGACCAAGACGAAGCCCTCAAAGGACTTCAACCAGGTGCTGAAGAACTTATGGTGGCGGCTGGATTCCGCGCTGATCACGGAGGATTGTTACTACAGCGCGCTGATCGCGTTGCTCGGCTCGATCCGCCATGGCACGACGACACTCATTGATCATCACGCCAGCCCGAACGCAGTCGTCGGCTCGTTGGGCGCGATTGAGCGGGCCGTGCGCGAAACCGGTTTGCGCGCCTGTCTCTGCTATGAGTTGTCGGACCGCGACGGCGTGGGCATCGCAAAGGAAGGCTTGGCCGAGAACGCCTGGTTTATCCAGCGCTGCCAGCAGCAAAACGACTCCCGCGTGAAGGCACTCTTCGGCTTGCACGCCTCGTTCACAATTTCTGACGCCACGATGGAAAAGGCCGCGACTATCGGCCATGCACTCCACACTGGCTTTCACATCCACGTCGCTGAGGCTCAGAGCGATCAGGATTGGGCGCTGCGACAATGCAGCAAACGCGTCGTCGAGCGGCTGAAGAAATTTGAAATCCTTGGCCCGCGCTCCATCGCCGCGCACTGCATCCACGTCAATCAGCACGAAATGGATTTGCTCGCAGAGACGCAGACCGCCGTCATTCACAATCCGCAGTCGAACATGAACAATGCCGTCGGCACGGCAAACATTATCGAGTTGATGAGGCGCGGCGTGCTCGTCGGCCTCGGCACGGATGCGATGACCACGGATATGCTTGAGGAGTTGCGCGTTGCACTGTGGGGTCAACATCTGCGCGCGAAGAATCCATCTGTTGGATTCGGCGAAGTGACGAGCGCGCTGTTCGCGAACAATCCCAAGATTGCCGGGCGCATCTTCGGCCTGCGCTTCGGTGAGATTTGCGAAGGCGCAGCCGGCGACCTCGCCATTTTCGATTACGACCCGCCGACACCGCTGGAGAGCGGAAATGTGCTGGGCCATCTCGTGTTTGGCATTTCTCAAATCGAGGCGGACACAACCGTTGTCGGCGGTCGTGTGTTGATGGAAAACAAGAAGCTCACATTGAATCTCGATGAGGCGCGAGTGAACGCCCGCGCCCGCGAACTGGCACGCGATTTATGGCAACGAATTTAACTATGAAAACAAAGAAACAAGCAAAGACCCCGATCACCTACGAACTGATTCGCAAACGCGCCAAGGCAATGGAGAAGGACACGACGCGATTTCTCGCCGACCTTGTTCGCACCAAATCTTTTTCCTCCAAGGAAAAAAATGTCATCGCTGTCATCAAAAAGGAGATGCAGGCCATCGGTTTCGACGGCATCAAGATTGACGGCCTGGGCAACATCATTGGCCGCATCGGCAACGGTAAGCGCGTGATTGCCTTCGACGGCCACGTGGACACGGTTTATCCCGGCGATTTGTCAGCGTGGAAGTTTGATCCGTTCAAGCCGTTCGTGAAGGCCGGAAAGATTTGGGGACGCGGCACGGTGGACCAGAAGGGCGGCGTTGCCACGATGATTCACGCGGGCCGGCTCATCAAGGAACTCGGCTTGAACGATCAGTTCACGGTTTTGTTCACTGCCACGGTCATGGAGGAGGATTGCGACGGCCTGTGTTGGCAATACCTGCTCAACGTCGAGAAGCTGCGGCCCGAACTCGTCGTCATCACCGAGCCGACGAACATGAACATCTATCGCGGCCACCGCGGGCGCATGGAGATTCGCGTCGAGGTGAAGGGCAAGAGCTGTCACGGCTCTGCGCCGGAGCGCGGCGACAACGCGATTTATAAAATCGCCCGCATCGCGCTGGAAATTGAAAAGCTCAACAAGCGGCTCAAGGGCGATCCGTTCCTCGGCAAGGGCACGGTCACGATTTCGGAAGTGAAATCATCGTCACCGTCGCTGTGCGCGGTGGCGGATGAGGCCGGTATTCATCTCGACCGCCGGCTCACTTATGGCGAGACGAAAGCCAGCGCCATCGCCGAAGTGAAGGACGCCGCGAAGCGCGCCGGTTATCCGGACGCGAAAGTTTATGTGCTTACCTACGAGGAAGCGGCCTACACGGGCAAGGTGTATCCGACGGAAAAATATTATCCGACGTGGGCGCTCGAAGAAAAATCTCCGTATCTAAAAAACGCCGTCAAGGCTTATGCGGGCGTGCTTGGCAAGCAACCGCTGGTGGACAAGTGGACGTTCAGCACGAACGGCATCGCCACGATGGGCATGAAAGGCATTCCGACCTTCGGCCTCGGGCCCGGAAACGAAATTTACGCACACGCGGCGAACGAGGCGTGCCCCGTTGCACACCTGAGCGGCGCGGTTGCGTTTTATGCGGCACTCGTCGCAAAATTGAATGGAAAAGTCTGAATGACCAAGTTCGTTTACCAATGCAGCAATTGTGGAAAACGTTACCAGCGTGACGAGGTGCGCTATCTCTGTCCGCCGTGCGCGCGCGACTACCGCCCCGGCATTCCGCTGATCGGCGTGTTGTCGGCGCAGTTTGATTATGATGCGATTCGAAAACAGTTCAGCAAGGAAAAGCCCGACTGGAATCTGTTCTCGGCAGTGGAGGAAAGGTTTTTCCCGCCGCTTCCGGTCGGCAACACGCCGTTCTTCCAATCCGCTGCGCTCGGAAATGAACTCGGTTTCGCCAACGTCTGGATAAAGAACGACGGGCTGAATCCCAGCGCCTCGCTTAAGGACCGGGCGTCGTTCCTCGTCGTGGCCGAGGCAAATCGGTTGAACGAGAAAACCATCGTCACCGCCTCGACCGGCAATGCGGCTAGCGCACTCGCCGCCGTCTGCGCCGCCGCCGGAAAGCGCGCACTCATCTTCGTTCCCGAGAACGCACCCAAGGCCAAGCTCGTGCAGATGATTCTCTACGGCGCGACGGTCGTTCCGGTGCGCGGCACGTATGACGATGCGTTCCGGCTGTCGCTCGAATACACGACCAAGCGCGGCGGCCTAAATCGCAACACCGCGTATCATCCGCTCACCATCGAAGGCAAAAAAACCGTCGGGCTGGAAATCTGGCAGCAGAACAACTGGCGCGTGCCCGATGCGATTCTTGTCCCCACCGGCGACGGCGTGATCATCAGCGGCGTCCATAAGGCATTTTGCGATCTGAAAGCGGCGGGTTTGATTTCGCGGCTGCCGCGGCTCGTGTGCGTGCAGGCCGAGAAATCCAACGCCATCCATCACTATGTCGAGTCCGGCATTTACGAAAACGTAGCGCACCCGGACACAATTGCCGATTCCATCTCCGTCTCGATTCCCTCGAACGCGCACATGGCGCGCAAGGCGATTCTGGAAAGCGGCGGATTCTCCATCACGGTGAGCGACGACGAGATTCTGGAAGGCCAGCGAATGCTAGCGGCGAAGACCGGCGTGTTCGCCGAGCCGGCTTGCTCGGCGGTTGTGGCCGCGTTGAAAAAGTTGCGCGGGTCAAAGCGGCTGAGTCGCAAGGAGCAAATCGTCCTGCTCATCACCGGTCACGGCTTGAAGGATGTCGAGGCGGCGATGCGCGGCATAGAATTGCCAAAGGCCGTTGAGCCAACGCTCGCAGCGGTCGAGGCTGCGCTCAAGGCTCGGGCAAAGAAGGGAGCGCGCTGATGTCCAAGCCGGAAACCAAATGCTGGCGCAATGACGCTTATGCCAAGGTCACGGGCAAGGCGAAGTTCACGGACGATCTCAAGTTCGCCAACGTGCTTCATGCCGCGCCGGCGTATTCCGATTTCGTTCATGCGCGCATCGTCTCGATTGACACCAGCGCTGCCGAAAAAATTTCCGGTGTCGTCCGAGTGCTGACGGCGAAAGATGTGCCGGGCCTGAACCGCTTCGGCCAGATCATCCGCGACTACCGTATTTTTGCCGACGACAAAATTCGTTACCACGGTGATGTCGTCGCCATCGTCGTGGCCGAGACGCGAGAAATCGCGATTCACGCCGCGCAGTTGGTGAAGGTGAACGCCGAACCGTTGCCCGCTGTGCTTGATCCTGAAGCGGCGATGCTGCCCGACTCGCCGCTTGTTCACGAGAATCACGGCTCGAATATCGTCAACACGCACGTCGTCCGGCGCGGAAATGTTGACGACGGTTTCAAACAAGCGGATTTCGTCGTCGAGCAGGATTTCAGCACGCAGTTCATCGAGCACGCCTACATGGAGACCGAGGCGGCGGTTTGTGTGCCGCGCTCGACGGATGGCGTCATCGAAGTTTACGGCAGTATGCAACATCCGTTCAGCACGCGACGGTTCGTGGCGGCGTGTTTGGACGTGGCGCTTTCGGAAATCGAAGTCATCGGCACACCGATGGGTGGCGGCTTCGGCGGCAAGGACGACACGGCGGCCATTGTTTGCGCGCGGACGGCGCTCGCGGCGAAGTTGCTCGGTCGCCCGGTGAAGATGGTTTATCGCCGCGACTGGTCCATGCGCGAGAGTTACAAGCGCCATCCGTATCGCGTTTTATACAAGATGGGCGTGACGAAGACGGGCCGCATCACGGCGGTGCAATGCCGCATCGTCGCGGACGGCGGCGCTTATTGCTCGGTGACGCCGTGGGTCACGTGGCGCTCAACCGTGCAATGCTGCGGGCCTTATGCCGTCGAGAATGTCCACTGCGACACGTTCGGCGTTTACACAAACAACGTCGTCGCGGGCGCGATGCGCGGGTTCGGCTCGCCGCAAATGAATTTTGTCATCGAGCAGATCGTGGAGATGGCGGCGCAGCGGGTCGGCATTTCTGGAATTGAATTTCGCCGCCGCAACATGGTGCGGCAAGGCAGCGTCACGATCACCGGCCAGAAACTCGACGGCCACAAAGTTGCGATGGAACAGGCGCTCGACGCGGTGCTGCGCGAGATTGATTACGAAAACAAACTTGCGCATATCTCGCACGGCAAAGCGGATGGCGACGAACTCTACGGCATCGGCGTGGCGATGAGCTATCGCGGCGTAAGTCTCGGCGCGGAAGGCGTGGATTTTTGCGCGGCCATCATCAACGCACAGGCCGACGGGTCGATTTTTCTCGAAACCGGCATTCACGAAAATGGGCAAGGCTCGGAGTCGGCGATGTTGCTGATTTGCGCGGAAGAGTTGGGCGTGGATTTGAATCGCATTCGCTACCGGCGTTCCTCGACCTCGAACATTCCCGACAGTGGCACGACGGTTGCCTCGCGCGGCACAATCATGGGCGGCGGTGCGACGGCGCTAGCAGCTCGTGAGTTGAAGAAGAAAATTGCCAAGGCGTTTTGCGCAAAGCTGGGTTGCTCGGCGGACGAAGTGCGGTTCAAAAACAATTTCGTCTGTGGGAAGTCGGACACCGACCGCATCGCCTTCGCCGACGCGATGCGGCAGATGTGGGCGATGCAGAAATTTCCGTTTGCACTCGGCACGTTCAAAGCGCCGCGCGTGAGTTGGGACGAGCACACCGGCCAAGGCGACGCGTATTTCACCTGGGTTTATGGCTGCCAGGCAGTCGAGCTGACCGTGAACAAGAAGTCCGGCAAGGTGAAGTTGCTCAACGCCGTCGCTGCGCACGACGTGGGGCGCGCGGTGAATCCGGAGATGGTGCGCGGGCAGATTTACGGCGGCATGGCGATGAGCGCGGGCTACGCGCTGCACGAGGAAGTCAAAGCGTCCGGCGGCAAAATGACGACGCTCAACCTGAACACGTATCGCATCCCGCGCTCGATGGATTTGCCTGAGATGAAGGTGATCATCGTCGAGAATCCCGATCCGGTTTCGCCGACGGGCGCAAAGAGCATCGGCGAACCGGCGAACGAAATTCTCGCGCCGGCGATTGCGAACGCGATTTTCAACGCGACAGGACAACGACATTTCTCATTGCCAATCAAACTCGGAGCGATTCCCGAAATCACCTGCTGCGAGGAGGGCTGCAAATGAAACTCTTCGTCAACGGCATGGAAATTGAAGTCCCGGCGAGCGCGATGGAGAAGCGCATCGTCGAATTCCTGCGCGAGGATCTCGACCTGACCGGCGCGAAGAACGCCTGCGATATCGGCGCGTGCGGCGCTTGCACGATCCTCGTGAACGACGAGCCGAACCGGATTTGCATCAAGCTGGTGAAGGATTTTGACGGCGCGCGCATTCTCACCATCGAAGGATTGGCCGCGCCCGACGGCGCGTTGCATCCGCTGCAGCAGGCGTTCCTGGATTGCGGCGCGATTCAATGCGGTTATTGCACGCCCGGCATGGTGCTGACCGCGCATGCGTTCCTGCTGAAGAACCCGCGTCCGACGCGCGACCAGATCCGCCAGGCGATTTTCAAGAACCTCTGCCGTTGCACCGGCTATCAGCAAATCATTGACGCGATTGAAAAAGCCGCGCCGCATTACCAAGGAAAAAGCGACGGGCGAGGAGGCGCATAAACCATTTTACACACATATGAAGACATTGAAGAAACAACTGGATGAGCTGAAAAAGCTCAAATTCAACAGCTACGGCAAGGATTTCCTGCTAACGTGGGAAAAGCCCGAGCAAGAGCTTCGCGCAGTCGTTGCGCTCGCGGAACTGTTTTCCGAAATGCACAAGGCCGGTAAATCGTTCCGCACGTTCGACACCGGACTGGCGATTTCCATTTTCCGCGACAATTCCACACGAACGCGCTTCAGCTTCGCGTCGGCGGCGAATTCGCTCGGGCTTGGCCTCGCAGATTTGGACGAGGAGAAATCGCAGATCGCCCACGGCGAGACGGTGCGCGAGACGGCCAACATGATTTCATTCATGGCCGAAGTCATCGGCATCCGCGACGACATGTATCTCGGCGAGGGCAACAAATACATGCGCGAAGTTTCTGCCGCGGTGCAGGAAGGTTTTGAGAAAGGCGTGCTGCATCAGCGGCCCAATGTGATCAACCTGCAATGCGACATTGATCATCCGACGCAGGCGATGGCGGATTTGGTTCACTTGAAACAGCATTTCGGTTCGCTGGAAAATCTGCGCGGCAAAAAAATCGCGATGAGCTGGGCATATTCGCCAAGTTACGGCAAACCGCTGTCCGTGCCGCAGGGCATCATCGGGTTGATGACGCGGTTCGGCATGAACGTGACGCTTGCGCATCCAGAGGGTTACGGCTTGATTCCCGATGTTGTGGAACTCGCCGGGAAGAACGCGAAGAAGAGCGGCGGCTCGTTCCAGGTCGTGAACAGTATGGAAGAATCGTTCCGCGACGCGGACGTGGTTTATCCGAAGTCGTGGGCGGCCTACAGCGTGATGCAACGCCGCACGCCGCTATTGCAGAAAGGCGACCGCGATGGATTAAAGGCGCTGGAGAAGGAGTGTCTGGCAAACAACGCGCGCTTCAAGAACTGGGAGTGCGACGAGAAGAAGATGAAACTCACCAAAGGCGGCGAGGCGCTCTACATGCACTGCCTGCCGGCGGATATTTCGGGCGTGAGCTGCGCGCAGGGCGAGGTGTCGGCGGGCGTGTTCGAGAAATACCGCATCGCGACGTATCGCGAGGCGAGCTTCAAGCCGTTCGTAATCGCGGCAATGATTTATCTGACGCGCGTAAAATCGCCGCTGGCCGCGCTCGGCAAACTGCTCAACTAATTTGTGAAAGGCTCTATGTCTAAAATCATTAAACGTCTGCAACCGGAGGTCATCAAGCGAACTGCGGCCCGCTGCCGCGAGCGCGGCATCATGCTACCGACATTTGCTCAACTGCGGAATCCGGAACTCATCCCGCCCGCCATCAAGCGAAAGCTTAAGGGCGTCGGGCTATGGGACGTGAATCCGGTGAATCTTTTCCGCATCACGTGGAAGAACGACGTGAAGACCGGCCTCTACGGCGGCGTGAACTACGTGGAGATTCCGCAAGCCATCACTGGCGTGAAGGCGCGCGTAATCGGGCTGGTCGGGAAATATTTTCCGACGGGCGCGCACAAGGTCGGCGCGGCGTTTGGCTGTCTCGTGCCGCGACTCGTGAGCGGCGAGTTTGATCCGGAGAAGCACAAGGCCGCGTGGCCTTCGACGGGGAATTATTGTCGCGGCGGCGCGTTTGATTGCGCGGTGCTGGGCTGCACGTCCGTCGCGATTCTGCCGCAGGGAATGTCGCGCGAACGTTTCGCGTGGCTGAAGGAAATCGGCGCGGAAATCATCGCCACGCCCGGCTGCGAATCGAACGTGAAGGAGATTTACGACAAATGTTGGGAATTGAAACGCGATCCGACGAACGTCATATTCAACCAGTTCGAGGAATTCGGGAACCCGATCTTCCACTACAACGTGACCGGCCCGGCGATTGAGGAGGTATTCGCTTCGCTTGGCAAAAACTTGCGCGCGGCAGCCTTCATCTCCGCGACCGGTTCAGCCGGCACAATTGCGGCGGGCGATTTCCTGAAGAAGCTGCATCCCGCGCTGAAGGTTGTCGCGACCGAAGCACTGCAATGCCCCACCTTGCTGATGAACGGCTTTGGCGACCATCGCATTGAAGGCATCGGCGACAAACACATTCCGTGGGTTCACAATGTCCGCAACACCGATGGCGTGGCGGCGATTGACGACGAGGATTGCATGAGAATCCTGCGGCTGTTCAACGAACCTGCTGGCCAGAAGCACCTCGTGTCGCTGGGTGTGAAGGCGAGAGAGTTGAAATCGCTATCGCTCCTCGGCATCTCTGGCATCTGCAACCTGCTTGCCGCCATCAAGACCGCGAAACATTTCGAACTCACCGAGCGTGACGTGATCTTCACCGTGTTCACCGACTCGACCGAACTTTACGGCTCGCGCGTCGAGGAGTTAAAAAAAGAACGCGGCGCTTATCGTGCACAGGATGCCACCGCCGATTTCGCCGGCCCGCTCGCGCATCAGAGCGTGGATTACTTCAAGGAACTGACTTTCCCCGAGCGGAAGGCGATTCACAACCTGAAGTATTACACCTGGGTTGAACAGCAGGGAAAAGCTTGCGAGGAACTCAACGCGCAATGGAATCCCGACTATTGGCGCGAGTTGTTTGAGGACGAAGTCGCGTATTTTGACCAGTTGATTGAGCAGTTCAATAAACAGGTTCGCTCGCGGAGGTAAGCGTTTGCAATTCTCTCAGGACGCAACCCAAAGCTCCGTGTGCTGCATTTTGACCGCATCTATAAGCCCTTGATCGGTAAGCTTCAACGATGGAATTGGTGACAAACTCAAAAATGAAAGCGTCATGAACGGCGCGTCGAGGTCGCAGCCGAGCGAGCGGGCGGCGGCATTCAAGTCGTCAATACGTTTCATCACTTCCTTGAGCGGACGGTCGGAAACCAGTCCCGCGATGGGCAGGGGCAGCTCCGCTTTGATTTTGCCGTTGGCCACGGCGACCTGCCCGCCCTGCATCCGCTCCAGTTGCTGGATGGCGAACAGCATGTCCGCGTCGTTCGTGCCGGCGACGACGACGTTGTGCGCGTCGTGCGCGACGGTGGAGCCAATCGCGCCGCGCTTGAGCTTGAAACCGCGCACGAAGCCGACGCCGACGTTGCCCGTGGCGCGGTGCCGTTCCACCACGACGAGCTTGAGAATGTCGCGCGCCGTGTCGGCAACAATCTCGCCATCTTCGACCTTCGGCGTGACGATGGCGGTTTTGGTGACAATTTGCTGCGGGACGATTTCGATGACCTTGATTTTTTTCCCGCCGCCGGCCCGGACGCTGAAATCGCCCGGTCGGTAGCGCAAATTCATGGTGCCGCGGGGCGAGCCGGTTTTGGCCGGCGTCCGGCCAAGGAGCCGCCCGTTTTCCGCAACCAGCACGCCTTTTTTGTAAACCTGGCGGACGGAAAACTTTTTCAAATCATCGAACACGATGAAGTCCGCCCAGAACCTCGGCGCAATCGCGCCGAGGTTGAGCAGATTGTAATGTCGCGCGGTGTTGATGGTGGCGATTTGCAGCGCGCTGATGGGCGGCAGGCCCAGCCGGATGGCCTTGCGCACGCAATGGTCAATGTGGCCTTCCTTCACAAGGTCGCCGGCGAGCTTGTCGTCGGTGGCGAAGGAGCAGTTTTGCACGTTATGCGAATTGATGAGCGGCAGCAGGTGCGCGAGATTCCGTTCCGTGCTGCCTTCGCGCAACAGAATGTGCATGCCGAGCCGCAGTTTCTCCCGCGCCTCCGCGACTTCCGTGGACTCGTGATCCGAGCGCACACCGGCCAGCACGTAGGCGTTGAGATTTTTTCCGCGCAGGCCGGGCGCGTGCCCGTCCACGCATTTGCCCTTGCCGGCGTCAATCTTGGCCAGTTCGCTTTTGGCGCCGAGAAAAACGCCGGGAAAATTCATCAACTCCGCCACGCCCGCGACGCGCTCGTCATGAATCATCAGCTTCAAATCGTCGGCTGTGAGTTTCGCGCCGGCAGTTTCCAGATGCGTCGCGGGGACGCAGCTCGGCAGCATGATGAAAAAATCCACGGCGAGGTTTTTGGTGGATTCCAAAACGTAACGGATGCCGTCTAGGCCGAGCACGTTGGCGTATTCGTGCGGGTCAATCACCACCGCGCCCGTGCCGTGCGGCACGACCGCCCGCGCGAATTCCGGCGCGGTGAGCATCGAGCTTTCGACGTGAAAATGCCCGTCAATCAGACTCGGCGCGAGATACGAGCCGCGCAAGTCAATCACCCGCCGCGCCCGGTAGTCACCGATGCCGATGACCCGCCCGTCATCCACCGCGACGTTCGCGGGATGAATTTCGCCGCTCAAGACGTTCACGAGCCGGGCGTTTTTGAAGAGCAGTTCCGCCGGATGTTCGCCCCGCGCGATGCCGAGTTTTTGCTGGATGTTGCGCATGATTGTTTTTCAGGTTTTACCAGCAACGATTTTGCTGCCGGTCCGTTTCTGTATCGCAAACCAAACCGCCTCGCAAGTGGCAGGCGACGAAAGTTCAACCTCGCCTGCGCCCGAACCAAACGCCGCCACCGCGTCGCGAATCGCCTCGCGCACGGAAATCGCCAGCATCAACGGCGGTTCGCCGACAGCCTTGCTGCCGTGAATCGTGTTTGGTTGAGTTGCGTTTTTTAGGAATTGCACGTTGAACTCCAGCGGCCGGTCGCCGACGGCGGGAATTTTGTAGGTGTCGGGCGAATGGGTCAGCAGAACGCCCTTGTCGTCCCAGACGAGTTCCTCGCAGGTCAGCCAACCCGCGCCTTGCACAAAACCGCCTTCGATCTGGCCGAGGTTGACACCGGAATTTATTGAATCGCCGGCGTCATGCAAAATGTCCGTGCGCAAAATATTCATCATGCCGGTGAAGCCGTCCACCTCGACTTCGGTCACCGCCGCGCCGACCGCAAAATAATGAAACGGTTTTCCGCTGCCCTTCGCGCGGTCGTAATGGATTTCCGGCGTGCGATAGTAGCCGGTCGAAGAAAGCCCGATGCGGTGCATATAAGCGGCGACCACGACTTCCTTGAAGGCGAGTTTTATACCTCCCAATCCAGCGCCGGAAATAATATCAGCAACGGAGGCAAAATTGTCCGCGAACACCACCTTTTCTGGCGCGATTTTACGTCCGCTGGCCGTGGAAAGCAATTTTGCCGCGACCGTCGCGAGCCGCGTGCGTAAAATGTCGCAGGCATTTTTCACCGCCATGCCGTTGAGATCCGTGCCGCACGACGCCGCCGTCGCGGAAGTATTCGGCACTTTGTCCGTGCTCGTCGGCATCACTCGGATTTTGTCGAGCGAAACACCCAGTTCCTTCGCGGCGATCATCGCGATGTTCGTGTGAACGCCCTGGCCCATTTCCGTCGCGCCGTGATTCACCTGCACCGTGCCGTCCTGATAAATCAAGACGAGCGCGCCTGCCTGGTTCAGATGAGTGAGTGTGAAAGAAATTCCAAATTTGACCGGCGTCATCGCCAGACCGCGCTTGTGGTGCGGATGTCCCGAATTCCATTTCGCGATTTCCGCGCGGCGCTTTTCGAACGCGCTGCTCTCCTTCAGCTCGCGCCAGATGCGCTGGATGCGATCATCTTCGATTTCTTGTCCGTAGTGGGTTGTGTTCGTTTCACCTTTGCCGCGATACAAATTTCGTTCGCGGATTTCCTCGGGAAATTTGCCGAGCCGCCGCGCGATACGGTCAATGATTTCCTCGATGACCAACATTCCCTGCGGCCCGCCGAACCCGCGAAACGCCGTGTTCGACGCGAGATTTGTTTTTGCAACTTGCCCTGAAAATTCAACCGCCGGAATGTAGTAGGAATTGTCCAGATGAAGCACCGCGCGGTCGGTTACCGGCATGGACAAATCGAGCGACCAGCCGCCATTGGAAATGAGTTCGATTTTTGCCGCGAGCAAATCGCCATCCGGATTGTAGCCGACCTTGAACT
>Ga0265338_10003899_pt1 | contig 20611 bp, 28 predicted proteins | sample 42126metaG_FD_193579 | JGI IMG/M metagenome (GOLD analysis project Ga0265338, IMG submission 193579) | Rhizosphere microbial communities from Carex aquatilis grown in University of Washington, Seatle, WA, United States - 4-21-26 metaG | ecosystem: Host-associated > Plants > Roots > Rhizosphere...
TGGAACGACGCTTCCTCCGTGATCTCGCTCTCGTCGATCCCGAGCTGCTCGGTCAGGACTTCCTTGACCCGCTCGAACACTTCCTCGCGCGACGCTGCCATGTCACCTCATCTTTTCTCAGGGGGTCTGAAGCGCGCCGATCATACAGCCTCGGCCCGCTGCGGAAGCCGGGTTGCGAGCCTGCCGACCACGTCGTGCTCGACTCCGCGGGCCGCGAGGCGGATTGCATTGGCGATTGCGGTGCGCGAGGAGTTGCCGTGGGCGATGACGGCGAGGCCCCGCAGCCCGAGCAGATACGCCCCGCCGTACGTGTCCGGATCGAGACGGTGGCGGAGCCTCCGGGCCGCCGGCCGGATGAGGAGGCCCCCGAGCTTCCCGGTCGCGGTGGCGGTGATCTCCTCCCGCAGCGAGTCGAGCAGGGTCCGGATCGACCCTTCCAGCAGCTTCAGCGCCACGTTGCCGGTGAAGCCGTCCGTGACGACGACGTCGGCGGCGCCGGCCAGGAGATCGCGGCCCTCCGTGTTGCCGGCGAAGTTCAGGTCGCTCCCGGCGAGCAGCTCGTGCGCCTCGAGCGTCAGCCGGTTCCCCTTCTGCGGCTCCTCGCCGATGGAGAGCAGCCGGACGACCGGGTTCTCGATGCCGAGGATCTCCTCCGCGAAGACGGCTCCCATCGTCGCGAACTGGACGAGGTGCTCGGGACGGGCGTCGGCGTTCGCGCCGGCGTCGATCAGCACCGAGGGGCCGTTCTTCGCCGGGATCGGAACGGCGATCGCCGGCCGCATCACCCCGGGAAGCCGCCGCAGCTCGAGCAGTCCCGCAGCGAGCATCGCGCCGGTGTTCCCGGCGGAGACGGCGGCGTCGGCCCTGCCCTCGGCGACCGCGCGGACGGTGGCGACGAGCGAGCTGTCCGGCTTCGAGCGGACCGCTTCGGACGGCTTCTCGTGCATCTCGATCACGTCGGCGGCCTCCACCAGCTCGAGACCGTGCGTCTCGAGGCCCGGCGGGCCGAACAGGACCGGCGTCAGCGTGTCCGAGCGGGCGTCGAGAGCGCCCGCGACGATCTCCTCGGGACCGCGGTCCCCGCCCATCGCGTCGACCGCGATGCGCGGCACGCTACGGCGCGTCGATGCGGAGCGGCTCGACCTCGCGGCCGTTGTACGTGCCGCAGGTCAGGCAGAGATGATGCGGGCGCTTCGGCTGGCCGCACTGCGGGCAGACGTTCACCTTCGCCGCGGTGATCGCGTGCGTCGCGCGGCGCTTGTCGCGGCGGGACTTCGAGGTTTTCCGCTTCGGGACGGCCATGACCGGCGGGCAGTATAGCCGCGCGACACAGCCCATCCGTGGGCGGGTACCGTCAGGGCATGGACACGCGCACGCTCGGACAGGATCTCGAGGTCTCGGAACAGGGCCTCGGCTGCATGGGAATGTCGGCCTTCTACGGCACGACGGACGAGGTGGAGTCGACCGCGGCCATCCACCGGGCGCTCGATCTCGGCATCACCTTCCTCGACACGGCCGACATGTACGGCCTGGGCCGGAACGAGGAGCTCGTCGGCCGCGCCATCGCCGGCCGTCGCGACGAGGTCGTACTCGCGACGAAGTTCGGCAACGTCGTCCGGGAGGACGGCAGCCGCGGCGTCGACGGACGGCCGGAGTACGTCCACCAGGCGTTCGCGGCGTCGCAGCGCCGCCTCGGCGTCGACCACGTCGACCTGTACTACCAGCACCGGGTGGACAAGACCGTGCCGATCGAAGAGACGGTCGGTGCGATGGCCGAGCTCGTCGCGGCGGGCAAGGTGCGCCATCTCGGGCTGTCGGAGGCCTCGCCGGAGACGATCCGGCGGGCGCACGCCGTCCACCCCATCGCCGCCCTCCAGACGGAGTACTCGCTGTGGACGCGCGATCCCGAGGACGGCGTCCTCGACACCTGCCGCGAGCTCGGCATCGGCTTCGTCGCATACAGCCCGCTCGGCCGCGGCTTCCTCACCGGGCGGTTCCGGTCGGCCGGCGACTTCGACGACGGCGACTTCCGTGCCGGCCTGCCGCGGCTCCAGGGCGAGAACCTCGAGCGGAACCTCGCCCTCGTCGCCCGGGTCGAGGAGCTGGCGACCGCGAAGGGCGTCACGCCGGCGCAGCTCGCGCTCGCGTGGGTGCTCGCGCAGGGGGACGACGTCGTCCCGATCCCCGGCACCAAGCGGCGCAGCTATCTCGAGCAGAACGCGGCGGCCTCCGAGATCGAGCTCGGCGCGGACGACCTGGAGGCTCTGGACGAGGCGTTCCCGCGCGGCGCGGCCGCGGGCGACCGCTACCCGGATATGTCACCGATCGACACGTAGGCCGCGCGCTACGGTGGGCTCGTGACCACCTTCAACCTCCGCCAGGTCAAGCTCCGCAATCTCGAGCAGTACCGGGAGACGGTCGAGCTGGAGCTCGAGCCGCTCGTCCTGGGCGGCCAGGAGTACGTTCCGTCGCCCGATCCGACGCCCGCCGAGCTGACGCTGACGAGGGCGACCACCGGCACCGTCTTCGACCTTTCCTTCCGTGTGCGCCTGGACGGTCCCTGCTTCCGGTGCCTCGCCGGGGCCACGCTCGAGCTGCCGATCCACGCGCGGGAGTACCAGGCCACGAACCCGGGCGCCGACGAGGAGCTGCGCTCGCCGTACGTGGAGGACGACAAGCTCGATCTCACCGCGTGGGCCCGCGACGCGATCGCGCTCGAGCTGCCGGACAAGATCCTCTGCAAGCCCGAGTGCGCCGGCCTCTGCGGCGTCTGCGGCCGCGACCTCAACGTCGAGCCGCACACGCACGACGAGACGGAGTCGGACCCCCGCTGGGCCGCACTCCAGTCGCTTCGCGACGAGTCCTAGGAGCTGATCCGGCGCAGCTCGGCGAGCCGCGGCGCCGACCGGAAGCGCTTGGTCTGTGCGTCCTTGCCGCGGATGTACGGCTCCAGCGACTCCGACGTCGGCTCCGCGGCCGGCTCCGGGTGCCGGGCGAAGAGGAGGAAGCCGACCGACGCGAGGATGACGAGCCCGGCCGCGATCTCCTTGCCGCCGACGTGCTCGCCCATGACGAGCCAGCCGAGGGCGACGGCGACGGCGGGGTTCACGTACGAGTAGGTCGAGAGCACGGGGATCGAGACGTGGCGGAGCAGCCAGCCGAACGCCGTGAACGCGCCGATCGAGCCGAAGACGACGAGGAACGCGACCGCGCCGAGCGACGCAGGCGAGATCGCGCCGAGGCGGACCTGGGACACCTCGCCGGCGGACGCGCCGAGGACGCCGAGCATCACGCCGCCGCAGAGCATCTGCAGCCCGGCGGAGACGAACGGCTTCCGTGGGAGGGGCGCGACGCGCGCGACGAGCGAGCCCGCCGCCCACGCGAAGGCCGCGAGGAGCAGCACGCCGGTGCCGAGCGGGTCGATCCGGCCGCCCGTTCCGACGAGCAAGCCGACGCCGAGGAGGCCGGCGGCGATTCCGGCGACGGCGCCGAGCGGGAGCCGCGTCCCGAAGAACGTGCGGTCGAGCAGCGCTGTGAACAGCGGGACGCTGGCGATCAGCAGCGCGGCCTGGCCGGTCGGGACACGCTGCTCGGCCAGTGCGACACCGCCGGTGTCGATCACGAGCAGCAGCAGGCCGACGACGGCCGCCGCGCCCCACTCGCGCCGGCTCGGGAGCGCGCCGCGGAGATCGCCCCGCCACGCCGCCCACGCCAGCATGATCCCGCCGGCGATGAGGAAGCGGACGGAGAGCATCAGCAGCGGCGGCAGGGACCGGTCCGCCACCGCGATGGCGAGATAGGTCGACCCCCAGACGAGATAGACGGTGCCGAGAGCCACCGCGAGCTTCAGCCGCATGCCTTCAGCGTGCCTGCGCCGATCGATTAGAGCAAAGCGGGTTATAGTTCATATCGATCATGAAACGCGATCAATGGCTCGGCATCGAGATCCGCCATCTGACAGCGCTGGAGGCGGTCGCCCGCACCCGCTCGTTCGGGGCGGCGGCGCGTGAGCTCGGGTACACGCAGTCGGCGATCAGCCAGCAGATCGCCCACCTCGAGCACGCGGTGGGCCAGCGCCTGGTCGACCGTCCCGGCGGGCCACGCCGGGTCGACCTGACCGAGGCCGGCCGGCTGCTCCTCCGGCACGCCGACGCGATCGTCGCGCAGCTCGGCGCCGCCCAGGCGGACATGGCCGCGCTGGCGGAGGGCGCCGCCGGCCCGCTCCGCGTCGGCATCTACCAGAGCGTCGGCGCGCGCATCCTCCCGGGCCTCCTCCGCCGCTTCCAGCGGGAGTGGCCTCGCGTCGAGGTCCGGGTACAGGAGGAGACCGACGTCGCCGACCTGCTGCGGCGGGTCGAGCGTGGCGAGCTCGACCTCACCTTCGCCGACCTGCCGCTGCCTCCGGGGCCGTTCGAGTCCGCCGAGGTCCTCCAGGATCCGTACATGCTGCTCGTCTCGTCGAAGTCGGAGCTAGCCGCGCGGGAAACCGCGCCCCGGCTGCGCGACCTCGCCGGCGTGCCGCTGATCGGGTGGCGCAGCAGCAGCGAGCTCGAGCGCTTCCTCACGGGTCATGTCCCCGGGCTCGACATCGTCTTCCGCACCGACGACAACGGCACGCTCGTCGGCCTCGTCGCCGAGGGCCTCGGCGCCGCCGTCGTGCCGCGGCTCGTCGTCAATCCGCGCAACCCCGCGGTGGTGGCATTGCCGCTGGGGAGCCGGGTTCCGCCGCGCGTGCTCGCCATCGTCTGGCACCGCGACCGCTACCGCTCGGCCGCGTCGCAGGCGTTCGCCGATCTTGCGCGGGAGCTGGGCGCGGCCTACGCCGCGCGGGCTAGCGAACCGTCCAGCGCTGCGGCGGCCAGTACGTCGCGACGACCGGGCCGATGAACGCCGAGCGCCCGACCGGACCCCACGTGCGCGAATCGCACGACTCGATCCGGTTGTCGCCCATCATGAAGTACTCGTTCTTCCCGAGCCGCGGCCACGCCTTCGTCACCGAGTCCCGGTCCCACTCGGGCACGTACGGCTCCGACAGCTTCTTCCCGTTGATGTACATGAAGCCGTTCTTCTCGGAAACCTTGTCGCCGGGCAGGCCGACGACGCGCTTCAGGTAGGTGCCGCCCTCGCTGCAGGCCTTCTTCGCCGCCGCGGGCGCGTGGAAGACGGCGATCTCGCCGCGCTTCGGGTCGCGGAAGCGGTAGACGATCTTCGCCACGATCACGCGGTCGTTGAACGTCGCGGTGCAGCCGAGCCCGGGATGGGCGCACGCGAGGGTCGGCTCCATGGACGAGGTCGGCACGCGGAACGGCTGCGCCACCTCCGCCTCGAAGGCCAGCACGAAGACGATGGCGAAACCGAGGGTGACGACCCACTCGGCGACGGCCTTGCGGTTCATCTCTTCAGGTTAGACGGCGTCGCCGCGAACGGCGGAGATGTAGCGCTCCGCGGAGCGGCGGACGATCTCGCTTCCGTCCCGCTCCACCAGCCGTCCCCACCAGGCGCCGTGGATCGAGTCGAACGGGAACGGCTCGAGCGCCGCGACGATCCGCCGCACCGCTGCCTCGCCGAGCGGGACGAGGTTCGGGTAGCTGTACATGAAGCTCACCCAGCGGCGGTCCGGGATCACCTGGACGATGTCGCCCGAGAGGAGCGCGTTGCGGCCGGCGACGTGCAGCACCTGCCCGCCGGCGAAGTGGCCGCCGCAGCGGACGAGCGTCAGCCCGTCGCCGATCTCGTGCGTCTCGCCCTGCCAGAGCACGACGTGGTCGTCCGGCCGCATCAGCCACTCGGCGTCGTCCGCGTGGAGATAGACGGGGCAGTCGAACCGCTGCGCCCATTCGACGAGCGACGAGTAGTAGTGCGGGTGCGAGATCGCGATCGCCGCGAGCCCGCCCGCAACCCCGACCTCGTCGGCCGTCTCGTCGTCGAGCAGGGAGATGCAGTCCCACATCACGTTGGAGCCGCGCCAGGGGACGAGCAGTGCGCGCTGGCCGATGGCGAACGACGGCTCGGTGCCGATGCCGGTGAAGCCGCCGTCGTCGCGGATCCAGTTGCCGTGGCTCTCGCGGAGCGCGGCGAGGCTCGTCCACTGCTGGCCGCCGGCGGGGACGTACTGGCGCTCGTCCTCGCAGATCGGGCAGCGCAACGGCGACGGGTCGCCGAACTGCGTTCCGCAGGCCCGGCAGATCGCGAAATCGGGGCTGCGACTAGTAGCCGAGATCGTCGGTGACGCCGTCGCTCGGCCCGACGCCGGCGACGACGGTCTCCTGCGAGCGGTCGTGCAGGCGCTCGCGGCCGCGCTTGACGGCAACGAGGAACTTGTCGAGGTTGACCTCGAGGTTGGCGAGGATGCTGTCGGCCCAGTCCTCCATCTCGAGCCGCATCTCGCGCGCGGTGCGGCGCGCCTCGTCGACGATGTCCTGCGCTTGCCGCTCGGCGATCTTGACGATCTCCGTCTGGGACGCCTCGCGGACCGCCTGCTCCCGCGCCTCGGCGAGCAGCCGGTCGACCTCGCGCTTGGCCTCGGCGAGCATCTCCTGGCGCTCCTTCACGATCCAGCGCGCCTGCTTGATCTCTTCGGGGATGGTCGCGCGCATCTGATCGAGGATGTCGTAGATCTCCTCGCGGTCGATACGCACCTGGTCGGTGAGGGGAACGGCCTTCGCGTTGTGCACGAGGTCGTCGAGCTTGTCGATCAGTACGAGGACGTCCATGGGGCGAAGTGTAACTTCGCCGGACGATGGGACGGTCCTCCCGCCGCCCGGCTCAGGCGGCTGCGCGCTCCAGCAGCCAGGCGTGCACCTCGGGAATCCGCCGTTCGTAGAGGGTCAGGTGCCCGTCCTCGGCCGTGAGCCGCATCTCGGAGCCGGGGATCCGGGCGGCCAGCCACGGGACGTGGCCGGGGGGGACGAACTGGTCCTGTTGGCCCTGCCACAGGAGAACGGGGATGTCGACGGTGCCGAGATCGACGTGCCACGGCGCCACGAACGCGAGGTCGTCGTCGAGCCAGCCGCCCACTCCGGGAGTCAGCGCCCTGACCATGCCGTCGTACAGGTGCTCCGCCAGCTCGTCGTCGAGGACGGCGGCGTCCGCCTCGGAGAGGAGGCTCGCCATCCCGTCGCGAAGCCCCTCGGGACCGCCCGCGGAAAGAGCGCCGGCCTCCTGCTCGAGCATCGGCCGCAGCACCGACTCCCCGGCGAGCGTCGCGTCGAACTCGACGATGTTCGCCTCCCCCATCCCGTCGAGCCAGTCGAGGCCCTCCGCGTCGTACGGCGCCGGAGACGCGAGGCTCGCCGCAGCGACGATGCGGCCGGGCAGGAGCGCCGCGCACGCGAGCGCGTGCGGGCCGCCGCCGGAGATCCCCCACGTCGCGAGCCGCTCGAGCCCGAGCGCGTCGGCGATCGTCGCCACGTCGGCCGCGGCGTCCGCCACCGTGCGGCCGAACTGCCGCGACGAGCCGCCGTAGCCGGGGCGGTCGTACCCGATCAGCCGGATCCCGCGCGCCGCCGCATCCCCGACCAGCGGCCGGTACAGCGCGCCGCAGCCGGGAGTGCCGTGCTGGTAGAGCACGGGGAAGCCGGCCGGATCGCCGCCCTCCTCGACGCGGAGGACGCGTCCGCCGCCGGCGTCGACCAGGTGCTCGGTCACTCCGCCGGATTCTCCGGCGTGCCGGGGCGGCCGTCCGGGAAAAGCTCCTTGAAGCGGCGCGCGACGGGATCCGGCACGAGCCCGGAGACGTCGCCGCCGAACGCGGCGATCTCCTTCACGCCGCTCGAGGAGACGAAGCTCACCTGCGGGCTCGCCATCACGTACACCGTCTCGATGTCCGGTGCGAGGTGCCGGTTGAGCTGATTCATCTGGAACTCCCACTCGAAGTCGGAGAGCACGCGCAGCCCCTTCACGATCGCCTTCGCGTCCCACTTGCGCGCGAACTCGACGACGAGCTCGCGGAAGACGTCGATCTCGACGTTGGGCAGATGGCCGAGCGCGACCCGCAGGAACTCGACGCGCTCGTCGATAGCGAACATCGGCTCCTTGTGGTGCGGACTGCCGACGACGCCGACGACGACGCGGTCGAAGATCCCGGCCGCGCGCGAGATCACGTCGACATGGCCGTTGGTGACGGGGTCGTACGAGCCCGGGCAGATGGCGGTGATCACGCGTCCGCCTCGAACAGCGTCACGCGCGCCTGTCCGTACTTCCTCGTCGTGCGCAGGCGCAGCGGCAGCTCCGGCTCGATCCGCGCGTCCGTCTCGACGACGAGCAGACCGTCCGCGGCGAGGACGGCAGGCAGGTAGCGCGCGAGCTTCGGCTGGAGGTCTGGATACATGTCGTAGGGCGGGTCGACGAGGACGAGATCGTACTTCCTCCCCGCCGAGGCCTCGGTTGCGAGCGCCGCGACGGCGTCCTGGCGCAGCACGGTCACGCCGGTGGTGAGGCGGAGCTTCTCGAGGTTCCGCTCGATCGCCCGCACCGCGTCCGCGTCGTTGTCGACGAAGACCGCCCGCGCCGCGCCGCGCGACAGCGCCTCGAGCCCGAGCCCGCCCGAGCCGGCGTAGAGGTCGAGCACCGTCGCGCCGTCGACCGGGCCGACGAGGTTGAAGACGTTCTCGCGCACGCGGTCGGAGGTCGGTCGCGTGTCCTGGCCGCGCGGGGCGACGATCGTGTGGCCTTTCCGGGAGCCGGCGATGATGCGCATCGACGCGAAGCTTAGGATCAGCGCGTGGCGACGTTCGGTCTGGTGCACGGTGCCTGGCACGGCGGGTGGGCCTGGGACCCGCTTCGAGCGGAGCTGGAGGCGCGCGGCCACCGCGTCGTCGCGCCCGATCTGCCGTGCGAGGACCCGGAGGCCGGGCTCGTGGAGTACGCAGCGGTCGTGCGGGACGCGCTCGGCGGCGAGGACGGCGCGATCGTCGTCGGACACTCGCTCGGCGGAATGACCATCCCGCTCGTACCGGCGCGCCTCCGTGTGTTCCTCTGCGCCCTCACTCCCGGGGCAAGCCAAGAGAACGCGTTCGTTCCGGGCTTCGGCGACGCCCGCGTTCGAGACGAACTCGGCCGCTCGTACTATCCCGACGCCGCGGACGCTGCGCGCGAGCTTCAGTACCCGCCAGACATGGCCTCGCTCGCGTCGAAGCTGCGCCGGCAGGCGCGTGTCGACCCAGTGGAGACGCCGCTCCGCGGGGCGGCCGCATACGTCGTCTGTGCGCGCGACGCGGCGATCGGACCGGACTGGCAGCGCCACGTCGCGCGCAACGTGGTCGGCGTCGAGCCGATCGAGCTGCAGAGCGGCCACTCGCCGATGCTCACCGTCCCGCGAGAGCTCGCGGACGCGCTCGAGTCGCTCGTCTAGGCGAGACACGCGTCGTGGCTCGACGGCGCGACGCGCACGCTGCTGCGCACGTGACCGTTCGCATCGACGACGCACAGCGTTCCCTCGTCGAGCGACGGCGTCAGCACGACTCCGCCGGCGAACTGCACGTTGTACGAGCCGACGGGGATCAAGCCCTGGTGCAACAGCTCGGCGGACGCCTCGTCGTAGACGCGGAGCGTGCCGGACCCGCCGCTCGTGACGAAGGCGCGTCCGTCGAGGAAGGTGACGTGCTGCGGCGCCGCGTCGGCCGGGAGCTCCCGGAGCACTCGGCCCGAGTGCGTGTCGTAGACCGCGATCGTCCGGGCCGTGCCGGAGGTGACCCAGGCGCGGCGGCCGCCCGGCGCGAACACGACGTCGTGCATGGGGAACGGCGGCACGATCGTCCCGTGTAGCCGCGGCCGCTCCGGCTGCGAGACGTCGACGACGGCGAATCGCGGCGACGCGGTGCCGAGGCCGATCCAGAGCGTTCGCCCATCCGGCGACAGCGAGAGGTGCCGCGGCCAAAGCGAGAGCTTCAGCCGGCCGACGACCTCGGCACGGACGACGTCGATCGTCGCGAGCTCGGTGCGGCCCGAGTCGGTGACGAACGCGTGCCGCCCGTCACGGCTCGCTGCGGTGTAGCGCGGCTCCTCGATCGAGTCGAGTACGTGCGCGACCGCGAGGGTTTCGCCGTCCAGCAGCGACACCGCGCCGACGTCCGTGTGCGCGACGACGGCGACGCGGCCGACCCGCTCGATGCTGCGCGGCCCCGGCCTCGTCGAGATCCTCGCGCGGATGCGTCCCGTCTCGATCTCGACGGCGACGACGTGCGCCTCCGTGTCGGCGGTGACGAGCGCGAGCGGAGCCGCGGCCGCGAGCGCGTCCGGAATCCGCGACGCGACGAACGGCGCCGCCGCGGCTGCCAGCAGGAACCGGCGCCTGTCCACGAGAGAAGTACGTCAGGCGAGCGCGTCGGGGTCCGTGCCCGCGAACAGCGCGTCGACCTCGTCCTGCAGCGGCCCCGGCGTCGCGCCGATCCCGGCCGCGGCGGCGCGCGCCGTCTCGAGCAGTGCCCGGTCGCGGCGGAGGTGGGCGAAGCGGAGATCGGAGACGCCCGACTGCCGCGTCCCGAGCAGGTGGCCGCCGCCGCGCAGCTCGAGGTCCTTCTCGGCGAGCTCGAAGCCGTCGGTCGTGTCGACGAGCGCCTGCAGCCGCGCCTGCGCAGTCTCTGTCAGCTCCTCCTTCGCCCGCGACACGAGCAGGCAGTACGACTGCTCGGCGCCGCGGCCGACGCGGCCGCGCAACTGGTGGAGCTGCGCGAGCCCGAAGCGGTCAGCCTCCTGGACGATCATCACCGTCGCGTTCGGGACGTCGACGCCGACCTCGATCACCGTCGTCGCGACGAGAACGTCGAGCTCACGCGCGTTGAAGCGCGCCATCAGGTCGCGGCGTTCCGCCGCCTTGAGCCGGCCGTGCACGCAACCGACGCGGAAGTCGCGGAGCTCGGCGCGACGAAGGCGGTCCGCCTCCTCCTCCGCGGCGCGAGCGAGGGTCGTCTCGGACGCCTCGACGAGCGGGCAGACGACGTACGCCTGGCGGCCTTCCTTGAGCAGCCGTGTCAGCCGCGTGTACGCCGCGGACGCGCGCTCCTCGGTGATCCAGCTCGTGACGACCGGCTTCCGCGACGCGGGCGGCTTCGCGATCTCCGACACGGCGAGGTCGCCGTAGACGGTGAGCGCTAGCGTGCGCGGGATCGGCGTCGCAGTCATGTGCAGCACGTGCGGGCTTCGGCCCTCGACGAGCGCCTTGCGCTGCTCGACGCCGAAGCGGTGCTGCTCGTCGACGACGGCGACGGCGAGGTCGGCGAAGTCGACCTCCTGCTGGATCAGCGCGTGCGTGCCGACCGCGATCTGAGCCTCGCCGCTGCGCAGGCGCGCACGGACGGCCGCGTGGTCGCGTGCGGGCAGCGCGCTCGTCAGCAGCTCGCACGTGACGCCGAGCTCGAGACACAGGTCGGCAATCGTAAGGAAGTGCTGCTCGGCGAGCGTCTCCGTCGGCGCCATCAGTGCGCCCTGGCGCCCGTTCTCGACCGCGCGCAGGAGCGCGTACAGCGCGACGACGGTCTTGCCGGAGCCGACGTCGCCCTGGAGCAACCGCTGCATCGGGATCGCGCGCGCGAGGTCGCCGTCGATCTCGCGGATCGCCTGCTCCTGGTACGGCGTCAGTGCGAACGGCAGCGCCTTGCGGTAGCGCGCGATCAGGTCGCCCGGCTCGCCGAGCGACGGCGCGACCGTCCGCTCTCGCGCGGCCGCGCGCCGCGCGATCCCGATCTGCAGGAGGAGCAGCTCGTCGAAGGCGAGCCGCTGGCGGCCGGTCTCGGCTTCCCGCTCCGAGCCCGGGTGATGCACGGCGACGAGCGCGTCGCTCTTCAGCGGCAGGCCTTCGCGGATGCGAAGCTCGGCCGGGAGCGGATCCCAGTAGTCGTGCGCGTGCGGCAGCGCCGCCGCGACGATCTCGCGGATCTTCTTCGGCGTGATCTCCTCGCTCGCCGGATAGACGGGGGCGAAGTCGGCGGTGGCCTCGCCGTCGCCGATGTCTGACGAGCGGACGTCGAAGCCGTAGCGACCCGGGCGGCCGCGCAGCCGCACGTGAACGCCGGGCTTGAGCTGGTCGGCGAGCCACGGCTGGTTGAACCACGTCGCCCCGACGGCCGCCGTCCCGTCCGAGATCCGCGCGGTGACGATGGTCAGGCGGCCGCGGCGGCGGGAGTTGACGTTCAGCACCTCGCCGGCGATCGCCACCTCGTCCTCGCCCGCGAGCGCCGCGATCGCGACCTCCGGGACCGGATTCTCGTAGCGCCGGGGGCGATGCTCGAGGAGGTCGCGGATCGTCTCCAGCCCGAGCTTCGACAGCCGCCGCTTCACCGTCGGCCCGACGCCGGGGAGCGTGTCGAGCGGCACGTCGAGGCGCTCCGGCCGCGGCCGCCCGCGCAGGGCGGGCCAGGCCTGCGGTTGGTCCAGGCCTGCAAAGACCGTCTGTCGACGGATCGCTGTCATCGTGCTCGGCGCCAGAGCGAGTCCGAGTATAGGGAGGCGGTCCGGACGGACCGCCTCCCTCTGCGGAGCCGCTCTACGCGGCGGCGAGCGCCGACTGCGGGACCGGCTTGGGCGCCGTCCTGGGCGTGAGCAGCCGGTAGAACGTGAGCCAGAGCACCGGCCCGGCCGCGACGAGCGCGAGCACCGGCCCGCCGAGGCCCTGCAGGTCGGTGCCGACGAGCAGCGCGTGCCCGAGCGCCAGCGCGAACGCGCCGAAGCTCAGGTAGTGCAACCGCCGCCAGCCCTTCTGGCCGATCCACTTCCGCATCCTGAAGGACACGGCGAGCATCAGGCTGAGCCAGCCGCCGATCACCCCGGCCGCGATCGCGCCGGTCTTCCACGGCGCCGCGAACGGGACGAGCACCGCGAGCAGGCCGAAGTGCATGACCGGGTCGAGCAGCACGGCGATCATGTGCAGGCCGAGCATCGCGAGCCCGACCCAGACGAGCGTCCGGTGCAGGCCGAGCAGCGCCTTCTGCCGCTTCGGTCCGAGCAAACGGGTGCTCATCGCCAGTCCGAGCCACACCGCGAGGGTCAGCAGCCCGAACGCGACGAGACCGGCCGCGCGCGCGACGAACCAGGCGATCGGAAGCGTCGTCATCACGCGGCCCTCACGACGATGCGCCTTTGCGCGAGCGGCAGCGCGCCGAGCGGGAGAGCCGCGCCCTCGTGCGGGATGTAGAGCGCGGAGATGCGCGGATGCGCCGCGACGTGCGCAGCGGCGTCGGCCGGTGGCGAGATGCCGAGTGCGGTGGCGTGTGCCTCCGCCTCGGCCGCGTCGGGCGCGACGACGGTGACCGTGAGCGGTCCCGCCTCCGCCGGCGCGCCGGTCTCGGGGTCGATCAGGTGGTGCAACGACCCTCCCGGCCCGAACCGGCGGACGTCGCGCCCGGACGTGGCGACGCCGCCGGAGTCGAGCACCAGCACGCCGGCGGTCGCACCGGGCCGGCGCGGGTCGGCGATGCGGATCCGCCACGGACCGTGCTCCGGCGTGTCCCCGCGCAGCGCGAGGTCGCCGCCGAGATCGACGAGGCCGCCCGGCAGCATCGGCCATGCGTCGTGCATCGCGTCGAGCGCCTGCGATGCCGCATAGCCCTTGCCGATCCCGCCGAGGTCGACGGCCGCGCCGGGCTCCAGCAGCCGGACGAGACCGGCTTCGTCCTCGATCTCGACGGCCGCGCCCGCCCGCCAGCCTGCCGCACGACGCGCCGGACGCTCCGCGAGCTGCTCGAACGAGCGGTCGTAGCCGGCCGCGACGAGGGCGGGGAGCACGGTCGGGTCGAAGCGGCCGTCCGTGTCCTCACGGGCGCGGAGGGCGAGGCGCAGCGCCTCGACGAGCCGGCGGTCGACGGCGGTCCACTCTCCCCCGGCCGCGTTCAGCCGGGAGAGGTCGCTGGCTGCGTCGAAGCGGGAGAGCGCCGCCTCGCAGGCCGCCACCTCGGCGCGGGCCGAGGCGAGGGCGAGCCGGGCGAAGCGGCCGTCGTTCGGCCCCGCGGTCACGGCCGCTTCGCACATCGTCCCGACGGCGCGGAACGTCGAGCGTTCCAGCCGGGCGGTCATCGCACGACTCCCGACGTGGAGGTCGTCCCGTGGGTCGCGCCGAGCGCGCCCGGCTGGACGACGACGAGCTGCTGCTTGCCGTTGGCGCCCTTGACGACGAGCGTCTGCGCCGCGGCCGGTGACGAAACGGGCGCGGGCGGGTGGTGCGTCCAGGCCAGCACCGCGACGATCGCGAGCATGGCCCAGACGGAGAGCACGACGGCCCATACGCGTTGCATCAGTCTCCCCCCTCCCAGTTCTGCGTGGGTGCCGGCTGCACCGTCTGCACGGCCGAGGCCGGCGGCGTCGGCGCGAGCGTCGACGAGTGCGACATGCCGAGGATCGCGGCGCCGCCCGTGAGGACGGTCGCGGCGAGCATCGCGGCGAGCGCGAGAGCAGGACGACGGTTCATGGCTGATCCTCCTGGTTGGGACATGCCCCTGTTCTACGACGCCGCGGGGAAAGTCGGGGCAAGCGGTGCGCCAGGAATCACCCGCGAACCGGAAAGGTTCGGTTAAGACGCGCTGCGGAGGCGCACCACGGCGTCGAGCCCGCCGCCGGGCGCGTCCTCCAGCTCGACCTCACCGTCGTCGGCCTCGACGAGCCGGCGGACGATGGCGAGGCCCAGCCCGGAGCCGCCGGCGCCGGAGCCGGCGCGCCAGAAGCGGTCGAAGGCGCGGGCGCGCTGCTCGGCGGTCATACCCGGGCCGTCGTCCAGCACGTGCAGCTCGGCGCGCGGCCCGGCTGCGCGGGCGGCGACTGTGACGGTCGTGCCGGTCGGCGCGTGGTCGAGCGCGTTCGCGACGAGGTTGTCGAGCACCTGCGCGAGCCGCTGCGGAGAGGCGCGCACCGGGACGACGCCGTTCGCGTCCGCGACGAGCGTCAGCCCGCGCTCGTCGGCGAGCACACCCCAGGTCGCGACGCGCTCGCGGACAAGCGCGGCCGCGTCGATGCGCTCGGCCGGCGTCGCTCCGGCGTCCGCGCGCGCGAGCGCGAGCAGCCCTTCTACCATCTGCGACAGCCGCTCGACCTCGTGCAGCGCCGCATCCACGTCACGCCGGGCATCCGCGTCGAGGCCGCGCTCGAGGCTTTCGAGCCGCAGCCGCAGCGCCGTCAGCGGCGTGCGCAGCTCGTGCGACGCGTCCGCAACAAACTCGTCCTGCGAACGGAGAAGCTGCCCGAGCTTTGCCACGGTCTCGTTGAAGACGGCGGCGAGCGAACGCACCTCCGGCGGGCCGGACGCCTCCGGCGCGCGTGCGTCGAGATCGCCCTCGCCGACCGCGGCGGCCGCGTCCTCCAGCCCGCGCAGCGGGCGCGTGATGAAGCGGGCGAGGCTCAGTCCGATCAGCCCGGCGGCGACGAGCACCGTCGCTCCGATCGCCGCAAGCAGCAGCCAGTAGCGGAGGATGCGCGCGTCGACGGCCGACAGCGGATAGGTGATGCGCACCGCGCCGTGCACGCGGCCGCCGGACGCGATCGGCACCGCGACGTAGAGCAGTTGCGTGTTCAGCGTCGCCGACCTGCGGACGCCGCTCGGATAGTTGCCCTGGAGCGCCGCCTTGATCTCCGGCCGCGACGCGAAGCTCTCGGTGCCGGAGACGCGTCTGCTCGTGTCGACGAGCGCGTAGCCGTGCTTGTCGACGATCACGACGCGGGCGCCGGTTCGCTTCGAGTAGTCGTACGCGACGTTCGCGACACCGACGAGCTGGGCGGGCGACTTGCTCTGCACCGCGTCCTCGGCGTCCGACGCGAGCGAGGTGGCGTCGTGGGCGACCTTCGCGACGAGGTCCCGCCGCTCCGTCCTCGCGTTCTGCACGCCGAGCGGCACCTCGAGCGCGACGAGCACGAACAACGTGACGCCGAGATAGCCGAGAAGGAGGCGCCGGGTCACGCTGCGCGGAGGCGGAAGCCGACCCCGCGCACGGTCTCGATCCACCCGGGGTCGCCGAGCTTGCGGCGGAGCGACGCGACGTGGACGTCGATCGTCTTCGCCGAGCCGTACCACGTCGTCTCCCAGACCTCCTCGAGCAGACGGCGGCGGCTGACGGCCGCGCCGGGGTCGCGCGCGAGCGCGGCGAGCAGGTCGAACTCCTTCGGCGTCAGGTCGAGCGGGCTGCCGTCGAGCTGTGCACGCCGGGCGCGCTCGTCGATCTCCAGAGCGCCGACGCGAAGCGGCCCGTGGGTGTGCGCGCGCTCGGAGGTCCGTCGCGTCACAGCGCGGATGCGCGCGATCAGCTCGCGCAGTCCGAACGGCTTGACGACGTAGTCGTCCGCGCCGAGTTCGAGCCCGACGACGCGGTCAGCCTCCTCGCCGCGCGCGGTGACGACGATGATCGGCACGTCGGACCGTTCGCGCATGCGCCGGCAGACGTCGAGGCCGTCGGTGTCGGGAAGCCGCAGGTCGAGCAGCACGAGATCCGGGACCGCCGCCTCGAGCGCCTCGCCGCCGGTCGCAGCGCGGACGACGTCGAAGCCTTCGCGGCGGAGTCCGATCACGAGCGGCTCGGCGATCGAGTCCTCGTCCTCGACGACCAGGATGCGCATGACTGCATCGTTGCTCGCGCGGGCAACCGCTGCATCGGGTCTTTTCCGAACCTTTGCAATTGCCTTCCCGAAGCCTGGCGATCCGCTCGCCCGGCCCTAACGCGCCGCCTCCTACCGTCGAGTCATCGACCCAGGAGGTTCCCGATGAACAGGATGAACGTCGCAGTGATCGCCGGTCTCTTGGCGGTCGCCGCGGTGCTCGGGACGGTCGCGGCCACGCACACCGTCGCGCTCGGCTCCGCGCAGAAGCAGAAGGCGAACGCAACGGTGGAGAGCCGCGCCAAGCAGCTCGCCGCGTATGAGGCGTCGCTGCGGCACGCGCTCGCGAAGAAGCCGCCGGCGCTGCCGGCGCTGCCGAGGACTCCGGCGGTGCCGTCCGTTCCGGCCGCGCAGCAGCGCGTCGTGTACCGGCGTCCGCCCGCGATCGTGGTCGTGAAGCACACGCATCACGGCGACGATGGCTCCGAGTCGGCCGCCGGCGGCGACGGTGGAGGCGGAGGCGAAGATGGTTAGCCACACGGGCCGTCTGTACTCGCTCGCGCTCGCGCTCGTCGTCTTCTTCCTCGCGTGGGCGGTCGTCGCGGCGCATCCGTGGGGAGCCACGGCTTCCGATCCGCGGCTGAAAGTACTCGCCGCGCGCGAGGCGCAGCTCCGGCACGAGGCGAAGCTCGTCAACAAGGTGGTCGCACTGCGGTGGGCCGCGTATCGCAGCGCGCTGAAGGCGCGTACTGCGCAGATCGCCGCCGCGAAGGCGCAGGCGACGCAACAGCTCGCCTCCGTCTCGTCCGGCTCCTCGTCCGGGTCGGTCCGCGTCGTGACGCTGCCGCCGCTGACGATCACAAGGACGTCGTGATGGAACGCCGGACGTTCCATGCCATGGGTACCGAGATGGAGCTGCTCGTCGACGCGGCCGATGCGGGTGACGCACTCGACGCCGCCGAGGCGGAGTTCCACCGGCTCGAGGCGCTGCTCTCTCGCTTCCGCGACGACTCGGAGCTGTCGCGCCTCAATCGCGACGGCTCGATCGACGCCTGCCCTGACCTGCTGCGCGTCGTCGAGCTGGCACTCGCAGCGCGCGAGAGGACCGGCGGCCGCTTCGACCCGACCGTGCACGACGCGGTGGTCGCGGCGGGCTACGACCGGTCCTTCGAGGACATCGACGCGGAAAGCGACGTCGCGTGCCAGGCACCCGTCACGGCCGGCGGAGGCGTGTCCGTCGACGGCTCGCACATCGCGCTCGAGCCGGGCGTCCGCCTCGACCTCGGCGGGATCGGCAAGGGCTACGCGGCGGAACGGGCGGCGGAGCTGCTCGCTCTCGCCGGGCCCTGTCTCGTCAACGCGGGCGGCGACGTCGCCACGCGCGGCGGCTCCTGGCCGGTGGGCGTCGAGACCGCCGGCGGCGCGCTGACGCTCGAGCTCACCGGCGCCGCGCTCGCCACCTCGGGCCGCGACCGGCGCCGGTGGCGGCGCCGCGGCCGCGAGCTGCACCACCTGATCGACCCTCGCACCGGTGCGCCGGCGGAGACCGACCTCCTCCGGGTCACCGTCGTCGCGCCGGACGCGATCGAGGCCGAGGTGGCGGCGAAGTCGCTCTTCCTCGCCGGCGCCGAGGCCGCGCGCGCCGAGGCGGACGCGGCCGGCATCGCCGCGGTGCTCACGACCGAGACGCGGACGGTGCTCGCCGGAGGACTGGCATGACGCACGACCCGACCTTCTGGCTGCTGGCGCGCGCGAGCGGGCTGACCGCGTACGCGCTGCTGACCGGCTCCGTCCTGGCCGGGCTCGTCGTCAAGTCCCGGCCGTTCGGGCGCGCGGTGAAGACCGCGTCGGTGACCGACGTCCACCGCTTCCTCGCGCTCCTCGCGCTCGGGATGCTCGTGCTGCACGGCGTCTCGCTGACGCTCGACCGGACCGTGCACATGCCGGTCGCTGCGCTCGTCGTTCCCGGATTGTCGGCGTACCGGCCCGGGTCTGTCGCGCTCGGCGTGCTCGCGTGCGAGCTCGCCGCGCTGATCGTCGTCTCCTTCTCCGTCCGGCGGAAGATCGGCGCACGCAACTGGCGCCGGCTCCACTGGGCGACCTACCTGATCTTCGCAATGGCCACCGCTCACGGGCTCGCCGCCGGCACCGACTCGACGCAGCCCTGGGCGTTCGGCCTCTATCTCGGGGCCGTGGGCGCGGTCGCCTTCGCCACGGCGTGGCGCGCGCTCACGAGCCCCACCCGCCCCACTCCCGTTCCCGTCCGCGAAAGGAGCACGTGATGTACCGGATCGTGATCGACCGTTCGCTCTGCAGCGGCTTCGGCGCCTGCGCCGAGCTCGCACCGGAGATCTTCGAGGTCGACGGAGGAGGGCTCGTCTCTCTCCGCGTCGGCACGAGCAGCGATGCGGCGGTGCTCGACGCCGCCGCGGCGTGCCCGATGGCCGCCATCACAGTGGTCGAGGAGGAGGCGGCATGAGCCCGCCGACCGTGCTGATCGTGGGCGCCGGCCTCGCCGGCGCCCGGGCAGCCGAGACGCTCCGCGCAGAAGGGTTCGACGGCCGCGTCCTGCTCGTCGGCGAGGAGCCCGTCGCCCCGTACGAGCGGCCCGCACTCTCGAAGGAGTTCCTCAGCGGCAAGCGCGACGAGGCGTCGCTGCTCCTCCGCAAGCCGGCGTTCTGGGAAGAGCGCAGGATCGAGCTGCTGCTCGGACGGCGCGTGCTCTCCGCCGATCCGCTCCTCCGCGTCGCCCCGACGAGCCGCGGCGACTATCTGCCCTTCGACCACCTCGTCATCGCGACCGGCGCGCGGCCGCGGCGGCTGCCGCTCGCCGCGCCGGCGGGGGTGCGCGAGCTGCGCACGCTCGCCGACGCCCGCGCACTCCGCACGGATCTCGTCCCGGGAACGAGCCTCGTCGTGATCGGCGGCGGCTTCGTGGGCGCCGAGGTCGCCTCGACCGCGCTCGGCCTCGGCCTCCACGTGACCATCGTCGAGGCGGCGCCCGCGCCTGTCGCCCGCGTGCTCGGCGACGAGGTCGGGCTAATGCTCGCCGACCGGTGGCGCGCGTACGGCGTCGACGTCCGGCTCCGCACCGGCGTCTCGAGCATTCGTTCCGACGCATCCGGACGCGTCGACTCCGTCGTGCTCACAGACGGCTCGGAGCTGCGGGCCGATGTCGTGCTCATCGGCGTCGGCGTCGAGCCGGCAGGGGAGCTGCTGCCCGAGCGTCCGGCGACGCACGTGCATCCGTGCGGCGACGTCGTCGGCCCGGGGCACTGGACTGCGGCGGCGCAAGACGGCGTGACGGCGGCCCGGCGGATCCTCGGGCTACCGCTCCCGGCACCGCAGCCGCACTACGTCTGGTCGGACCAGTTCGGACTGCGTCTCCAGGTGGTCGGCAGCCCGCGGCCGGACGACACGTTCGAGCTCGACGGCAGCGGCGACTCGTTCGCCGTCCGCTACCTCGACGGGAGCGGCACCGTGCACGCGGGGCTGCTCGCGAACCGGCCCGCCGAGGCGGGCGAGCTGCGCCGCCGTCTCACCGGGGACGCGCTAGCGTTGGCCGCGTGACCACCTCGCGTGTCCCCGCGCTCGTGCTCGCAGTGCTGCTCGTCGCGGTCGCGGCCGCCGCGGCGGTCCTGCTCAACCTGCTGCTGCTCGGCCGCGCGTCGGCCGGGAACGACCCGGTCGGCCAGCTCAAGCCGCGTGCGAACCTTCCCGCCGCGCCGCAGTGGACGATCCGGCCGACGACCGGCCCGGTCGAGGACGGCGGCGCGGACGACTAGAAGCGACTAGCCGTCGACGTCGTCGAACCAGAAGAAGCCGACGCAGCCGGGCCCGGAGTGCGTGCCGACGACGGCGCCGAGCGACGTCTCCGCCTCGATCTGCGCCTGCGGACGGCGGTCGCGCACCATCTTCTCCAGCTCGGCCATCCGCTCCGGCGCGTCCGCGTGCGCGATGCCGATGTGCAGCGTCGGCACGTCGCTCGTGCGCGTGTCGAGCGCGTCGACGAACTCCTGGAACGCCTTGCGGTTGCCGCGCACCCGCTTCACGGGGACGACTTCGGCGTCGACGATGGCGAGGATCGGCTTCACGTTCATCA
>Ga0265338_10003900_pt1 | contig 20610 bp, 24 predicted proteins | sample 42126metaG_FD_193579 | JGI IMG/M metagenome (GOLD analysis project Ga0265338, IMG submission 193579) | Rhizosphere microbial communities from Carex aquatilis grown in University of Washington, Seatle, WA, United States - 4-21-26 metaG | ecosystem: Host-associated > Plants > Roots > Rhizosphere...
GCCGCACCCCTCACGAGATCCTCAACAAGCACCGCAGGACCAAGGCAGCATGATCACCAGTCACAGGGTCCATCTGTCACCTCAACCCTCGGTCCGGAAGGGCTAGGGCGAGTCGGTGGTGTCTCTGGCGATCTGACCGGAGCGGACGGCGCCTCGGAAGTACGGGTCGACACGCCGATCCCCTTCTCAGCTGCGAACAGCTCGAGAGCCGGGAGGACGGCGAGGTCCTTTGGACGCCCGGCGGCCTGCTTGGATCGGATGATGTCACCCAGATCTGCGACCCGAGCCTCGGCTTGTCCGACGACAACGGTCACGGCCCGCCGGTCGAGGTCGGGAAAGCCCTCCGTTCCGTCAGGGAAGAACGTCAAGTCGAAATGACCGAACTCGCAGGTCAGGTTCAGCATCCTCATGCTGGCCAGTAGCTCGGGAGCGGGATCGAAGGCGACGCCCTCAGGTGCGCCCGGCGTCCGGAGTCGAGCCCTGAGAGCGCGCAAGGCTGCGGACACCCGTTCCAGATTTGCCGGACCGGTCTCGGGGGTGAAGTCGATGTCCTGGGTTGGCGGCACCGGTGCCTGGTGGATCTCAGCGGCGACGCCGCCGACGATGACGTATTCGACACCAGCAGCGTTGAACCCAGCGATGATGGACTCACCGTCGAGAGGGCGAGCCGCCTCCTCCGACATCAGAACCCGACGCGGCGGCCAGCCTCGGCAAACTTTCGGAGGTTCGACTCATGGCGCCGATCGGCCGCCTCTCTCTGCTCGGCCGAAAGGGCAGCTTGAACCGCTTCAAGCACCTGATCGTGATCGTCGATGGGCTCGATCCTCGTCCGCATCTCTAGGCCGACGGCGGCCAGTAGCCGTTCGACGGTCGAGAACTGGGGGTCAGCGGCTCCCGACTCGATCCGGGCGATGGTCGACTGTGCAATGCCGGACGCCTCGGCCAGCTGGCGCTGCGTCATCTTGGCCCGAACCCGGGCGAGGGTGACCACACTGCCCGCCAGCGTGGTGCGCCTAGGCATGCCCTTCGAAGACATCACGTTCTCATGATAGCGGATACGCCATCATTCACAGGCGGTGTGCCCGACACGGTGCGCCGCCTGCGCCACGCTCTGGGCGTCAGTGGAAGCGAGGTCATCCGTCGAATGCGACGGCGTTAGACCGGGCCAAGGAGTTCTCCGCAGGTGCTCACCCAAGTGACGGTTCGCCGGAGAAGGAGAGCGATCCGCCTCCTTCGGCATCACCACCCGGCACCGGCGACCTACTTCGCGAACTTTCGGAGGTTCGACTCGGGCGCCCGTAGCCTTCATCTCTCTGCTCGGCCGAAGGAGCAGCTTGAAGCGCGTGGTCGTGATCGTCGATGGGCTCGATTCTCGTCCGCGTCTCTATGCCAACGGCGGTCAGACGTCTTGAGCCGGTGGTTTCGGCTGGTCAGCAGTTCGGCCTGCAGCGAGCACTGGCGCGCGTCCGGGGCGAAGAGCCACCCTCTCGACCGGGTTCGAGGGTCGGGCCGAACAGGGTGCGGGACAGGGAGACCGAACTGCTGTTGCGCCGAAACGCCGCAGCACACTACGTCGTCCAATGGACCGAACCACAGGAGTCGGAACCTGTATTTCGCAGAGCCCCATCGGCCCTGACCTGCGATTTCCTTGGTGGCGGGGGGTCCGCCGGAACTGGCAACCGATGGCCTCAGCGACGCCAAAGGTGCTGGTAGCCGGCGCGTGCATACGCAGCCGCTCGGGCGCTGCACTGCTCAATGTCGCCCGACCAGCGCTGGGGTCCCCAGAAACCCGACCAAAGGGCCGTGTCGCACGTTCAGATGAAGTCAATAACCACGACTTGGCCTTCGCATCGCGCCCGAGGGTGCAGTCGCAAATGGTCGCCAGCGCTGCCCGCCTAGCGCTATGTCAGTGAGTCGGCTGGGAACGCCGCGGGGTAGGGCTCAGTGAGGTCCGCAGAGCGGCTCACGTCTCGCCACCGACGGTCGTGGGCGAGGAGCTGCTCGTCGAGTCGGATCGACATCTCGGCCGCGTTAACCCCGAGCGCGAGGTGGTAGGGGATGTCGCGGCGCTTGGCCACTCGCACGAGGATCTCGGCGGCGCGTACCGGATCGCCAGCCGGACCGTCGTCACTCTGACGGATGCGGGTATTCACGGCGCCGACCGTGGGCGCGTAGCCGTCGGGGATCTCATGGACGATCATCGACGAGCCGGCCCAGTCGGTGCGAAACCCGCTCGGCTCGACAACCATGACCTTCACCCCGGAGGGCTCGGTCTCGGCCTGGAGCACTCGGCTAAAGCCGTCGATGGCGAACTTGGCGGCCTGGTACGACGCGATCCCCGGTGAGCCTCCGACGCGTCCGCCCACCGACGACATCTGGATGACGAGACCGCCGCCCTGCTCTCGCAGGAGCGGGATCGCCGCTTTGGACACGTGGTACACACCCCAGAAGTTGGTCTCGAACTGGGCCCGGAAGTCCTCATCGTCGGTGGTCTCGATGGGTGAGACGTTGGCGTAGCCGGCGTTGTTGACGACTACGTCCAGGCGGCCGAAGTGACGATGGGCTTCGGCGACAGCCGAACGGGCAGCCTCGCCGTCGGTGACATCGAGGGCTATGGCGTGGATGCGCTCGCCGTACTCGCCCACCAGATCGTCAAGCTGCTCTGGCTGCCGGGCGGTGGCCGCCACGCGGTCGCCCGCGTCGAGGGCAGCCTGGGCGAGAGCGCGGCCGAGGCCACGCGAGGAGCCGGTAATGAACCAGGTCTGTTCCATGCCGTTAGTACAACACAGTTCTCTTATTTACACAACTCTGTTGTGTTAATCTGATGGGATGCCGGAGGCGGGTTTTCAGCGGGCTCGCAGCGCCGACGCCAAGCGACTGCGGGAGGCGTCGATCCTGGAGGCGGCGCAGCGGCTGGGAGCCGAGCGGGGTATCCGAGAGGTCACTCTGAGCGAGATCGCCGACGCCGTGGGCATGCACAAGTCGGCACTGCTGCGATACTTCGAGACTCGCGAGGAAATCTTCCTCCGGCTCACCGCAGAGGGATGGCGCGAGTGGTCAGGCGCGTTGCGAACCGAGCTCGGGCGGCTCGCCAAGCCAACCCCTGGCGCGATCGCGGCCCTGCTCGCCGGCACCCTCGCCGCCCGAGGTGCGTTCTGCGACCTACTGGCCCAGGCCCCGCTCAACCTCGAACGGAACGTCTCGGTCGGGGCAGTACGCGTCTTCAAGCTGGCAGTCCACGCCGAGCTCGACACGATCGTCGCCGCCATCCAGACGCTGTTGCCCACAATGGTCGACAGCGACGCCGTGGATCTCATCGCGACGGCCACCTCGTTGTCCGGCGCGTTCTGGCAGATGGCCACGCCGGGTGCGGAGATCGCCGCCCTCTACCGCAGTGACCCTCAGCTCCACCATGCGGTGGTCGACGTCGAAGTACGCGTCCAGCGGATCCTGACCGCCCTAATCGACGGTTTGCTGTCACCAACCTGAGCCATCGCACACGGCACTACCGCCTCGGGCGCGGGCGGCAGGCACTCGACGGCACCCAACGCGCGCTGCGGTAGGGAAACCCGGAATGGCGTCGAGGGGCTGACCGATCGGCTCGACGCGCCACCTGACCGGATACGGCCCGACAGATCGGGCCTCGCTTCGATCACGGATTCCAGTCGGATGGAATCTCACCCGTCTCGACGACGTAGCTGGCTACTTCGCGCAACTTGACGTTGAGGTGTTGGGAAGCTCGGCGCAGTACGTCGAACGCTTGCTCGGCCGTGATGCGCTCGCGTTCGATGAGGATGCCTTCGGCCTGACCGATGATCTCCCGGGTCCCGAGTGCAGCGATGAGGTCATCGATTCGGTGGAGCCCGACATCGAGAGACAAGGCCGCATCCTCCCGAGCCTCGGCGGCACCGAGGGCAATACCTGCATGGGCGGCGAATATCAGCGCCTTGGTCCGATCGATAGCGCCGTAGGCACGAGGAAGGGCCGCATACAGGTTGAGCGCGCCGCGCGTCCCGTTGGCCGATAACCGGCACGACAGTAGGCTCCGCATCCCCAGAGCAGCAGCCTGAGGACCAAAGACCGGCCAGCGTTGGTCTTCGGCCAAGTCCTCGGCATAGACGGTCGGCTCCTTGGCGATTGCATCGAGGCAAGGACCTTCGCGTGCGGCGTACTGGAGCTGGTCAATCTCAAACGCCAGAGGGGCCGAGTAGGCGGGGGTGAACACGCTGTCCGCGGTCCGAAGTGAGATGCAGGCGACATCACTGCCTTCCACCGTGGCGAAGGCAAAGTCGACGATCTGCTGCAAGGTCGCCAGGACCGTTGGCGCGGAGAACAGCGTGCGCGCGATACCGGCGAACGAGCTCGCCAGTTCCCCGTACGGCTCGTCGACGGGATTAGGGAACTCGCTCAAGATGGCAGCTTTGCGGGGCACCTGGCCTCATATCGCTTACGTTGATGCCCTCGATATCGAGTGTCGGCGCCAGAGTCTGCTGTAGGTGCAGCCCGACTCCCTGGGGGATCGGCTTGGATTTGGCCATCTGGCGACCGCGAGAGCCGGAGCATGGCGAACCGGCGACGGCGACGTTGTAAGCGATCATGGTAGGTCCAGGTCGAGGTCAGAGGTTGATCCGTCAACCTTAGTACTCTGTTGGTTGAGTCGTCAACCATGAGTATTGTGGTCCGCGTGCCAGCGGATCCGCATTGGCTCGATGCTCGCGAGGACCGCGCCTGGCGCGCCTTTATGCACGCGCGCTCTCAGCTCACCGTACGTCTGAACCGGCACCTGCTCGAGGATTCGGGACTGACTGGAGCTGACTACGAGATCCTCGCAGTGCTCTCGGGGCACCCCGCCGGCCGCATGCCGGCGCAAGAACTATGTGCCCTGCTGCAGTGGGAAAAGAGCCGACTCTCCCATCAAGCCCGGCGCATGGAAGAGCAAGGGATGATCGCCCGCGAACCTAACCCGGCCGATGCCCGAAGCGTCATACTCTGCCTTCTACCGGCCGGACGCTGTGCCATTGAGGACGCAGCCCCCCAGCACGTGCACAATGTCCGTCAGCATTTCATCAGCCTGTTCACCGCCAGCGAACTCGACACCCTCGCCAATCTCAACGAACGAGTCCTGAGCCACCTCTCCGAGGAGCCCTTCCCCGAGCAATCCACTCCTGACGATCCCGCGCTGACCGGCCACACCGGACCACGCAACAGGAATCGACGAACTCCCAGTGGCCACGCAACTGGGGGGCCTCATCGCCGGTAGTACGTACTCGGTTGCGGAGTAAGTGATTCAGGCTTGTATTGGAGGTCGGGTTCGAAGGGGACGGCCCCATTCCTGGTGACATCGGCCTCAACACGGAACCAGCCAACCGGATCTCCAGTGGAGAGCCCGTCCTGGCGAACGAGAAGACGTCGGCGAGGCGAGGTTAACGCGACCATGTCAGCACGAAGGCCTTAAGCACATTGACCTCGCCACGGTCGCGCGGTACTCTGCAGCTGCCTTCTCCAGCGAGGGTCCGTTGAGCGCTTCTTGCTCCGCCAGCTGCGAGGCCCATGCATGTCGACCTTCTCCAATGGGAGAATTCTCCCAAGTGCGGTGTTGCCGTCCATCGGTTTCTACGATTCAGCGTCCCCCGAACGCTACGACGAACAAGCACGACGAACGATGAAGCTGGCAGTCGCATGAACTACGTCGGGTCTCGCCTCGAAGGACTGCCGCTCGGGCAAGGACTGCCATCCGTCCAGATGCGAGATCGCTGGAACACGTCACTCGACGGGTGGGAGACTGACGTAGCCGAGGTCGTCGCTCACCTGACGAGCGCGATGGCCACGATCGCTGGCCATGTAGCGAAGCCGACGGACAAGGTCGTCGACCTCATGTTCCTCGAACTGGATGAGGCCGGTCATTGCATGCAGCGCGCCCTCCTCGCCCTCGATGCATTCAGTCACATCGCTGGACTGCGCTCCGACTCGTCACCCTCGTCGGGTGCTCCTAAGCGTGAGCATCGGCAACGCGACGCTTCTTTCTCGACGTCGGCCCTTCCCAACTGCCTCGCTTCGAGCAGCGGTTCGGAACCTGAAGGGACCGAAAGAGGACAGGTAATGGTACGAGCAACCGAGAGAGAACCCCAGTGAGTGTGGAGCGAGCGAACGCCGAGAGAGAAACCGTGGCGATGCCGGAAATCCCGGGCGGATTTCCGGACCTCACCGCGTCGCAGCTGGACCTTATCCGCCAGCGTTCCACGGAGACAGTCGTCGACCCAGGCGCGTCCCTGGGTGATGCCGGGGATGTCGACTATGACTTCATCCTGGTCGAGGCCGGCGATGTGGAAGTCGTGAGGTTCGCGGCGTTCGGGCTGCCGGAGCAGGTTATAGCGATCTTCGGCCCAGGCTCGTTCCTGGGCGAGCTCGACATGCTGACCGGGCAGGCTGCCATGTTTTCAGCTCGTATGCCCCTCGGCGGCGTCATCCAACGGATGCCACGTCCGGTCTTCGGGCAGCTGATGTCCGACGCCCCGGAGCTGTCCGACGTCATTCTCAAGGCGTTCATGGCACGGCGCGAGTTCCTGCGCACGAGCGAAGCGGCGCGCAGTTTCCAGATCGTCGGCGGCGCGATGTCGGGCGAGACGCTGGAGCTCCGCAACTGGGCGACGCGTCTCAACGTGGTGCATAGCTGGCTCGACGTCGAAACCGACGATGGACATCAGACCCTCGAGTCACTCGGACTCGACGTTGACGACCTTCCGGTCGTGCTCACCCCGACCGCGATCCTCCCCAATGCCACCCCGAGCGTACTGGCGGATCAGCTCGGGCTCGCATACCGCTCTGTACCAGGGAAGGTCTACGACCTCGTTGTCGTCGGAGGTGGACCCGCCGGACTGGCGACTGCCGTCTACGGCGCCTCTGAAGGCCTGGACACGCTGGTGCTCGAAGGCGTGGCCGTAGGTGGACAGGCCGGCGCGAGCGCACGCATCGAGAACTACCTCGGCTTCCCGTCCGGAATCGCCGGCGCGGAGCTGACGGCCAAGGCGTTAGTGCAGGCCCAAAAGTTCGGAGCCGAGATTAAAAGCCCGGTCGAGGTGACGTCGCTGCGGATGGCGGACGAGCTTGTGGTGACCCTGTCGGACGGAAGCGAAGTCTCGGCCCGCTCGATCGTGATCGCGAGCGGCGCCCACTACCGGAAATTGGGCCTCGAGCGGTGGGCGGACTTCGAGGGCAACGGCATCTACTACGCGGCAACCGAGCTGGAAGCCCGGGCGTGCGGGATTCACGGCCCTCAGGCGGCCGTGATTGGCGGGGCCAACTCCGCCGGGCAGGCGGCCCTGTTTCTCGCGAGTCGCGGGTTGCGGGTCCGGCTCGTCGTGCGCGCCGACGATCTGGGAATCGGGATGTCGAGCTACCTCGCGAACCGCATCCTCGTCGACAGTCGTATCGAGCTGCACTTAGGCACCGAAGTCGTCGGAGTCGACGGCGGTGACCAGCTGGACTCGATCGTGCTCGCGAACAAGATCGGAGGGACTCGCGAGCGCGTTCCGTGCGTGGGACTCTTCTGCTTCATAGGTGCCGTGCCCGCGACGTGTTGGCTCGAGGGCGTCCTCCTTGACCGAAGCGGCTTCATCCTCACCGACACCGATCTACCGGAGACGCAGTTGCGCGACACGTTCGGCCTGCTCGGCCGCCAGCCCCTGGCCTTCGAGACGAGCATGCCTGGGCTCTTCGCCGTCGGCGATGTGCGTCACGGCTCGATGAAGCGGATCGCAGCTGCCGTGGGTGAGGGTTCGAGTGCGATCCGCTCGGTCCATCAGGCGATCGGCGAGTAGCAACAGATAGAAACCGAAGCCACCAACTTGCGGTTACCGCGTTGCGGCGGCCAATGCCGTGCGGACGGCGTCCTCCCCGACCGGCTGGCCCTTCTCGTTCGAGGCCGGCCCGTACGGGATTCCCCACACCGGCGTGCCCGTCGCCTGCCGCCAGCTATCGGGCAGCGATCCCGCGTCCACCACGCTGTACCCGACGGATTCGATGAATCCGGTCGCGGCCGCCTTCGCCGGCGCCGAGTCCCCGGCGATCGGCAGGTAGGAGCGGTCGGCCGCCCCCGCCGGGCGGCCCAGTGACAGCAGGTGCTTGAAGTAGACGTTGTTGAACGCCTTCACGAGCATGGCGCCCGGGATGTACCGCAACAGCAGCTCGCTCGAGGTGAACGACCTACTGTCGAGCTCGGGGATGTTCCCGTCACGCTCGGGGCCGTAGTTGCACGTGTCGATGACCGTCTTCCCGGCCAGTGGCGCGGCGGGCAAGTTGGAGAAAGCTTTGACCGGCACCGTGACCACGACGATGTCACCGGCCGCGGCCTCCCGGCTCGTCGCCGCGGACGCGCGGAGCCCCAGTTCAGCGATCGTGTCCGCGAGGGTCTCGGGACCGCGCGAGTTGCTGAGCAGCACCTCGTGCCCGGCCTCGACGGCGAGCCGCGCGATGGCACTGCCGATCTGTCCGCTTCCGATGAATCCGACAGTTGTCATATCTCAGATGACCTCGACGGAGTGATCAGCTTCGACCCCCGGGTGCCGATGGCGCGGGCGTAGGTCCCGAGGCCGAGGATGCTGATGCTGCTCATTGGTCTGTCTACTTTCTGTAGGTGGGGGGTAGTAACGAGCATCGACAGCGCGCTAGACGACGCGGCCACAAGGCAACAACCATGCCGAAGGCCACGCGGGCGACGTGGGGCTTCACTACAGCCTGACTACGTTGGACGGTCCGAAGTAAGTTCGCATGGACGAGATCTTGGCGTCTTCGTCGAAGGTCATTACGTCGATAACGTCTATACGCTGGCCGGAATGGACGACCTGCACGTGAACGGCTGCTTCTCCGCCGGCCACGTTCAGCGACACGAGGTCGATTCGCTGCTCTCGTCCATCCCAGATTGAGTGATAGGCACTGCGAATCGCGTCAATCCCGCGATGGACGTCGCCGCCGGTTGGACTCTCGAAGATTGCGTTGTCGGCGAACAGGGCTGCTACTTCGTCAGCACTCTCGTATCCCGCAGCACTTCCATGTCCCGCCAACTCGATATACGATCGGACAACCTGGGTGACCTTCTCTGAGCTCAGTTCCGGCACATCGTTTACGTTGCTCACAAGACTATTGCCGGGGAAGTAATGGCCGTTGTCTAAATCGGCGAGCAGGCCAGGCTGAGCGGGTTCCCAGCCGAGGGTCCGCCGCGTGATGAGGCTGGACGCCGGGTAGCTCTGCGTGACGATGTTGGCGAGGAACCCGAAGTAGCCCGGAACCATCAGTTCGTCCGCGGGAATGCTCACGGCGGGCAAGTCCAGGCGGCTGCCGATGGCCTCGGCGATCTCGCGGAGCGCGATACCCTCGTCTTGAACCGCGTGCCAGTATTTACCAGCTGGTCCCCTCTCGAGCGCCAGGCGGAACAAGGAAGCGACATCGCAGGCGTGCACGGCGTTCCACAGGTTCGCGCCGTCTCCGGGGTAGCCGGCAAAGCCCTTCTCTTTCGCCAGGGCGATCAGGACAGGGAGGAAGCCGGCACGATCAGTCGAGCTGTGCGCGATATTGGCAATCCGCACGACCGAAGACCGCACTCCCCGCTCGGCGAGGTCGATAACGGCGGTTTCCACGACATTGCGAACCCGCAGCGTGCCCTTGTGCTCATCGCCGACGGGAAGGGCGGGGTCCTCCTCGGTGGCCGCCCGGCCCAGCTTCCCCGACGAGCCAATGCTCCCCGCCGCGACCAGCGGCTTTCCCGTCCCCGCCAACGCCTCGCTGTACGCGAGCATGATCGGGAGCTCCGCGGCGGACACGGCGTCCATCCCGCCAAAGGGAAGCAGGTCTTGGCGGTGCGCGACGTGGATGACGCCGTCGGAATCCGCGGCCGCCTCCATGAGCCCCTCGAGATCCTCGAGGTCGCCGCGGCGCACCTTCGCGCCGAGCGCCGACAATGCCGCCGCAGCCGTGTCCGACCGGGCTAAGCCGGTGACCTCGTGCCCAACGGCGATGAGCTCGGGGATGATGTACGAACCGGTGTGGCCGGTCCCGCCAGTGACGAAAACGCGCATGGTACTGCTCCTTGCGAGTGATGGGGCGGAAGAAATGGTGGTGTGGGGTCCTCCACCAGTGGGACGGATGAGTGGGCGGGGCGTGGGTACCTCAGTCGAGAATGTCGACGCCGAGGGCGATGTTGAATCCCGCGCCGTGGCTGGCCAGGCCCATCATCAGCAGGCCCGCCCCTTCCAGCCAGTGCGCCATCGCCAGGCTGCCGACATCCAGCGGGCGCAGCCCGAGACTCTCGATGAACGCCGACACGCTCGCCTTGGCCTGCGCGTCGTCGCCGGCGAGGAGCACGTCCAGCGGACGGCCCAGGGCCAGGACGTGGGCGAAGACGGTGTTGAACGCCTTCACGACGTGTGCGCTCGCCGGGACGGCCTTGGCGATCTCCTGTGCGCCGGAAGAACCGTCAGGGGTGACCAGCTCGGTGTCGTCGGGGGCGGTGAAGGTGTTGGAGATGTCGATGATGACCTTGCCGGCCAGCGCGTCCCCGTACTGAGCGACGACCGGCACGGCGCTGGCGTACGGCACGGCGAGGATGACGATGTCGCCGGCCGGAGCGATGCCGAATGTCCCGGTCGTGGCGCTATCGCCGAGTGCGGAGGCCAGGTCCTTGGCCTTGATCTCGTCACGGCCGATGACCTCGACGGCGTGGCCAGCTTCGACCCCCCGGGTGCCGATGGCGCGGGCGTAGGTCCCGAGACCGATAATGCTGATGCTGCTCATGATGAGTACTCCTTGGTGGTGTCTGGATGAGTTGGTCGGCGAGGGTGTTGCTGGCGTGATGGCCTGGCGTGTCGAAGGTTTCGCCCATACCCCGTCGCCGCGCTCAGATCACTGTGGTGCCGCCGTCGACAACCAGCTCCATGCCGTTGACATAGCTCGAGTCGTCCGAGGCGAGGAACAACGCGACCGATGCGATCTCTTCAGGGCGGCCCATCTCTCCCCGCGGGATCACGGACTCGAACGCTGCCTTCATCTCAGCGGACATCACCGCCTCCATCATCGGCGAGGCGACCTGGCCGGGGGTCAGCACGTTCACCCGGATCTTCCTGTCCCTCAGTTCGGACACCCACACCCGTGCGTAGGCGGGCAGCACAGCGTTGCTCGCTGCGTACACACTCCAATCGGGGTAACCCCGGAGCGACGCGTTCGACCCGGTCATGAAGATCGAGCCTCCGTCGTTGAACAGCGGCAGCGCCTTTTGGACCGTGAACAGCGTGCCCTTCGCGTTCAGCGAGAAGGCGGCGTCGAACTGGTCCTCGGTGATCTGGCCGAGCCTGCCCTGCTCGCCTCCCCCGGCGCTTGCCCACAACACGTCGACCGTGCCCTTTTCCTGCTTGACCGTCTCGAACAGACGGTCCAGATCGTCGAGGTCGGCAGAATCGGCTTGCACGCCGGTGACGTTCCGGCCGATCAGCTTGACGGCTTCGTCCAGCGCTTCCTTTCGTCGGCCCGAGATGAAGACGTGAGCTCCTTCGTCAACGAACAGCTTGGCACCAGCCAGTGCCATACCGCTTGTCCCGCCTGTGATCACAGCAACCTTGCCATCGAGCTTTCCCACGAACACTCCTTTTGATTGCCATGTCGACGTTATGTACACCGATCTGCGTATTTGACGTACCAATCCTCAAGAGCCTGTTCAGAGTGCTTTGGCTCCCAGGGCGATGTCGAAGCCGGCACCGTTGCGTGCCACGCCCACCAGGAGGACGCCTGCCCATTCAAGGACGTAAGTCATTCCGAGCTCTCCTGCATCGAGGGGCCGCATGTCCAAGCTCTCCAGAAACGCCGCAACGCGTGCCTTCGCCTCCGCGTTGTCGCCGGCGAAGAACGCGTCCACGGGCTTCTCTTGGGCAAGGACGTCGTGCAGGATCGAATTGAACGCTTTCACGACGTGAGTGCTCTCGGGGGTTGCGGCGGCGATCTGCTGGGAGATCGAGTCGCCCGCGCTCGTCACGAGCCCAGTTACGTCGGCGTTGAACGGGTTGGTGATGTCGACGAGGACCTTGCCCTCCAGCGCATCGCCGAAGTGCGCGACCACCTCAACCGCGCCGGCGTACAGGACGGCGACGATGACAATGTCACCCGCCGGCCTCGCCCCGAACGCGCCGACGGTGGCTCCGCTCCCGATTTGGTCGGCAAGTGCCTGAACCTTGGCGGTATTGCGGCCCATGAACTCGACGGTGTGGCCGTGCTTCGCCGCCCGGGTGCCAATGGCGGTGGCCATGTTGCCCGAGCCGATGATGCTGATGGTGTTCATGACAAGTACCTAATTTCTGTGGGTTGGGGTCGGAACGCTCGAGGGACAATTGGTGTGGCTGCAGATCGCGCCGCCGAGATCAAGCACGCCATAACCCACGGCGAACCGAAGTTGGTCGTCACCTGCGTGCGCGGCAAGACGGCCCGCCTGCTCGGGCGCCACCCTGGCTCCGGTGGTTGCTGTGCGTCCGGCCCGACAATGTGTTCGATGTCGGTTTAGGTTGGCGCTCACGCGCCGCCATTCACGCGTTGTAGCACCAGGCGCACTGAATCAGGAAGGCCCTACAACGGGAATTTTCCTGAGCGTCAGATCCGACGATGTTCACCTCTCAGCTGGCGGAGCAAAGAGCGCTCAACGGACCCTCGCTGGAGAAGGCATACGTACGGTACACCGCGACGTTGAGATCGTCAACCGGCTCGAGTGGAACACCCGATCAACCTTCGGCCGCCTGCCAGGCGTAGTGAGCGCCAATGGCGGTGACGATCCCGCCGAGGATTCGTCGGATGACGTCTTCGGGAAGCCGGGGTTGGATACGGGCTCCGAGGTAGCTGCCGAAGATGCCGCCTGCTCCGAGGGCGACGCCGATTCCCCAGTCCGGGGCCACCGAGCCGCCGTGCACTGAATGGTGGTGCGGTACTGGCCCAAGCTGTTGATCAACGTCTCGCAGGCACGCCAGTCGTAGCGATCGCGCCAGTGCTCGATCAGCGCGGTCAACTTTTCGGGGCTGGAGCCCTGGCTGGTGTCGGAGACGGTTCGGCCTTCGGGCCAGCGGACGCGGCTGAGCCGGGCGCGCAGGTCGTCGAGGTCGGCCTCGGGGACGTGCAGGTGGATGGATTCGATCTGATCGGACATCGGTGCGCCTTTCGTAGTGGTGCTGGGATGCGTCGCACGCGCTGGCGGCGCTTAGGTCCGGGGGCGGAGCAGCGGCAAGAGGGTCTGGTCGACGAAGCCTCGCTGCTCCGCCTCGCTGGGCGGCTCGCCGCTGAGCAGGGTGCGCAAGAACAGGTGAGCGAGGGCGAGACCGAGCGCGGCAGGTCCCTGATCGGCGTCGACGCTGTCGCCGCGGCTGGTGGCGCGAGCGCAGATCAGCGCCCCGTCCTGCTGGGTTCTTTCGTCGATCTGCGAGCGGACCAGGTCCCGCAGCCCGGGATCCGCCCGGATGGCCTCGACCATCCCCAGCAGCGAGGGACCATCGCCGCCCGCGAGCGTCCGGGCGATGTTCTCCACCGCGAGCAGTAGGTCCCCGCGCAGGCTGCCGGTATCGGCCAGCTCGGCCGTGCGCCCATCAGCCCGACGGCGCAGCGCGTCGGCCACCAACTCGGCCTTGCTGGGCCACTTCCGGTACATCGTGGCTTTCGACGAACGCGCCCGCGCCGCTATGGCGTCCACGGTCACCCGCTCGTAGCCGACCTCGACGACGAGCTCGGCGGCCGCAGCGAGGATCGCCTCCTCCCGTGCCGCGCTGCGCGAGCCCTGCCGCGCCGGCGGCCGATGCTCTCCGCTGCGCTTGGTCTCAGTTACAAACAGAACTGTACCGTACAGTTCTTCTCTTACGCAAGCCGCTGCCTGGTTCGCTCAGAGTCGCTGCCCGAAAGGGGCAAACGTTGCCTGACGCAGCACTAGTGGTTTTGCGGCCATCCCGCTGCGTTGAACACGGCGACGGGGTCCAGGTAGTCGCGCCAGTGGGTCACTTTGCGGTCGCCGATGGTGACGATGGAAACGAAGCGGTTGTCGTAGGGGCGACCGGTTTGGACTGAGGTGCCGTGCACTTCGTATTCCAGGACGATCACCGAGGTCTCTGGGTCTCGGTGAACGCGGAGGTTGTCCGCGCTGTGCAGCTCCATGTAGTCGCCGTAGTCGCGGTAGAGGTCGACGATATTCTGCCGTCCCTCGACCCGCCTCGGATATCCCGGAACGGAGATCACGTACTCGAAGATCACGTCCTCGGCCAGGAGGTCGAAGTAGTCGTCACCGTCAACGAAACCCTCCAGCCCCTCCTTGATGATCCGAAAGAACGGGCTGTTCGCACCGAACGGGGCGTCGCCGGTAACGGTCTTGCTCATCTCGCCTCCACGGACCAGGCCTGGGCGTTGCGCTCTGCGAACTGGCGGAAGGTCGCTGGCATCCGACCCGTGACCTTCTCGATGTCGTCGGTAGGCACGGAGCCGTGGCCGGCGATGATGGCGCCGGTGAGCCAGCGGAGCATCACCGCGTAGTCCGCGGGGACACCCGCTCCAACTGCGCCGCTGATCCAGGCTTCGGGGTCGATGTCGTTGTAGACGACGGGCCGGCCCGACACCGAGGCGATGATCTCGGCGACCTCGTCGAAGGTCAGGGCCTGCGGGCCGGTCAGCGTGTAGTGCGCACCGGCGTGGGCGTCGGGATCCACCAGCGTCTCGGCCGCCACGGCCGCGACGTCGTCCGCGTCGACGAAGGCTTCCGCGCCGCCGCCGCTCGGCGCCGTGATCACCCCGTCGAGGACCGGGAGATGGTCGTCGCTGAAGTTCTGCATCACCCATGCAGGGCGCAGGACGGAGTGCGTGACGGCCTTTCGGGCGGCCAGGTCGGCCTCGACCGCGGCGATGTCGATCCCCTCCGGCGCCCGGTCCGCGTTGTAGGTGCTGAGGAAGGTGACGTGGCGTACCCCGACGGTCTCGGCCAGATCCAGGAAGCCGGCGACCCGCTCGGCGTAGGCGACCCGCAGCACTGGAGTCACCAGATAGAGCCGGTCCACGCCTACCAGGGCGTCCCCGTGGGCGGCCGGGTCGTCCCAGTCGAAGCGGACGTCGGCACCGCTGCGCGCCGCGGTACGGGTCGTGATCCCGCGCCGGGCGAGGGTCCCAGCCAGCCGTGACCCGGTCCTGCCGGTGCCTCCCAAGATCAACGTGGTAGGTGCTCTGTCGCTCATGGCTCCATGATCGGAGCTTGGATCGGGCGGATCAATGCATGAACCGCTCTAATATTTATGTGAAACTCTCGCCAGCTTGACCCTGATGCTCGTTCTGCGCAGTGTGGTGCCATGGACTTGTTGTACGACCACCTGGTGCGGGCCCGGGCCACCGGGGCCGTCTTCGCTCGGACGGTTGCCGAGCCGCCGTGGGGGCTCCGGCTGGGCGGTTCGATCCAGCTCGCGGTGCACACGGTCGTCCGCGGACGGGGCTACCTGTGGCTGGACGCCCCCGAAAACGCGGTGGAGCTCTTGCCGGGGACCGTCGCGCTCGTGCGTGGTGGGCCGGACCACCACATCGGGCACCAGGCAGGCGCCGAATGCCTGGGACCGGAGGAGTTCCGGGCTCGGCACCCCCAGGCGGGGCCCGGCGACAACCCGCAAGCCACTGTCTTCCTCTGCGGTGCCTACCAGTTCTCCGGCGATGTCGGCGGCGGACTGCTCGACGCGCTGCCCCAGGTGCTGACCCTCTCGGCGGCCATCGACGATCCCCTCCGGGATGTGGTCACCCTGCTCTCACGTGAGCTCGTCGGTACCGAACCGGCTCAGCAGCTCGTGCTGGACCGCCTCCTCGACCTGCTCCTCGTGCTGGCCATCCGCAGTGACTTTCGCCGCAGCGCGACCGCGCCGCGCTGGTACCGGGCCGTCGCCGACCCGCGGCTGAGTACAGCGTTACAGGCCATCCACGAAAACGCCGCCCACCCCTGGACGGTCCCCGAACTCGCCGCGCTCAGCGGCCTGTCCAGGGCTGCCTTCGCCCGGACCTTCCGAGAGGCCCTCGGCCAGGCCCCCATGCAGTACCTGACCGAATGGCGGATGACGCTCGCCCGCGACCACCTACGCAGCGACGACCTCAGCCTGGCCCACATCGCCGACGCCGTCGGCTACGGCTCACCCTTTGCCTTCGCCGCCGCCTTCCGCCGCCAACACGGAGAGCCGCCAGGCACCTGGCGACAGCGGGAACGGGCGGCGGCAGATACCCGTCTCCTCACCACACATCCCGGCTCGTAATTCGCAGATATGCGAACGCGGCGCCACCCGCCGTTTCTGAATCGCCGAGGTCATTGGCGTGACTCGAACCGCCGACCTTGCCACTGGCCCCTAGCGATCTCCGTCTCCCAGTCGAAGGACCGCGTTAGCCGACGCCAGGCCCATCGGTTCGCCCTCAATGATGGCTGTGGCCTGGCCCTTTTCGGATCTGTGGGTGTTCGTATAATGACACCCCAAGACCGCGCTGCGGGGCTCGAACCCGCCTCCTCGGGTAGCCGTCGTGCAAGCTGGAGCCCATGGACATAGAACGGCGACTCGATGAGCTCGGACTCACTCTGCCGCCCCCAGCCGCCCTGCCTCCAGGAGTAGAGATCTCATTCGCCTGGGTCCGCGTGCGTGGCAACCGGGCCTTCGTCTCCGGCCACGGCGCCCTTGCCGAAGGCGGATCACCCGCGGGACCCTTCGGCAAGGTACCCAGCGAGGTGACGCTCCAAGAGGCACAACACTCCGCCCGACTCGCCACCCTCGCCGTTCTCGCCAGCCTCAAGACCGCCCTCGGCGACCTCGACCGCGTCAGCGCCTGGCTCATGGTCAACGGCTACGTCAACGCTGAACCCGGCTACCCGCAGACCACCGCCGTGATGAACCCGTTCTCGGAGCTGATCATCGAGCTCTACGGCCCGGACAAGGGAAGCCACGCCCGTACCGCCATCGGGGTCGCCACCGTTCCTCTCAACTTGCCCGTCGTCATCTCGGCCGAAGTCGAGATCACCCAAACCCTGAAGCACTTTGAGTAGGGCAAGTGCTTAGGCATGCCCTGTGCATGCCTATGCAACGCTCAGCGCTGCCGACGTTTCAGACGCGAAGCCGCAGCGTGCGGGCCCCTCGCGACTGCGCCGCCCTGCATATGCTGCATACACAAGGGCTGAGTAGGTCCCCACAAACTGTCCCCATAAACACAGAAGCCGCCGACCAAACATGCTGGTCAGCGGCCTGTGCATACGCAACGAGGCGCCAAAAGCGCCCCTACTTGGTGGCGGGGGAACCACGCGAACCCTCGCCCACCGCGTTCTTCCTGGGCCATCGTACCTGGTCAGCGCCACGCGGTACGCGTGACTCATGACCATGCACACCCTTTTGCACACCCCCCGAACGGACCTTCCGTTCGATAAACGAGTGTACTCCGGCGTACGTCGGCCGCTTCCGGCGGCCAGGTTGCGCGAAAGGTTCTGGTCGAGCAGGAGCTTCACGCGCTGGCGAGCCGCCGCTCACGCAGGGGCGAACTCCAACGCGGCCTGCACATGCTCTTGGGGCCAGCTCGGGGAAGTCGGCCACGATCTGGTCGGCGGACATGCCCGAGGTGAGGTAGTCGAGGACGTCGTAGACGGTGATCCGGGTACCGACGAAGCATGGCTTCCCACGCCGTACCCCAGGCCGCACGTCGATCATCGACTCGAAGGCCACGACACAAGCGTACCGCCCGCTTCCCGGCCAAGGGACCTGCCCCTGGTGGACCAACTCACCCAGAACGGACCGGTTGGCCCGGTTAGAACCGGAAGTATGATAGGAAGTGTCTTAGGAAGCGCTGCCGTGGAGGTCTATGGATGCCAGGCGTACTAGAGCGGGCCGTCGAGGCCCCAGAGATCGTCAAAGCCCTCCGGGGTTATGGCGTCACCCAGAACGACGTGGCCTCGGTGGCCGGCGTGACCGACCGGGCCGTACGGGGATGGGGTACCTCAGAGATCCGACCACAGCGCTACGACCGGCTGGCCGATCTCCGGGATCTGGTCATCTTGCTGTCCGATTCCTTGACGCCTCGCGGCGTGGGGCAGTGGTTGCACGCCCGCAACAGGCTCCTGGATGGAAGCCGCCCTCTCGACCTGCTGCACGAGGACAAGTTCGAGGAGGTCCGCCAAGCGGCACAGGCGTTCATCGATGGCGCCTACGTGTGACGCAAGACCTTGAGCGCGTCGTCGCTGCCCAACCGCGACGCTCGCTCTCTGGTCGGTATTGGCACCAGGGTCCGACCCAGCGCCCTTTCACCGATCTGCCGGTCCTAGCGAAGACGCATGGCCGCTACCACGTTGGCGGCGGTGCGGGAGTCTGGTACGCCTCAAGCCAGGAGCAGGCTGCGTGGGCGGAACTGTTCCGCCACTTCCTCCACGACGAGGTAGATCCGTTCGAGGTCCGCCGCCGGGTCGGCCACGTCGACGTCGAGGAACTGACGGTGCTCGACCTCACCGACGTTGCCATCCGTTCCGCCCTTCACGTGACCGAGGCCGATCTCGTCGGTGACGACTACGCCGTGACCCAGCGGATCGCTGACGCCGCTTCCTCTGCCGGTTTCCAGGGGATTCTGGCCCCGTCCGCTGCACTCGAGAATCGAACGACCCTTGTCGTTTTCGCTTCCGGCATGGATGCACTGTCCCCCGGGCCCTCGTTGGTCCGGCCGCCACCGCCTCGCATGGCCGATTTGCTCGGCATGATCCGGCCGCACCCTGACGTGCCCGAAACGGTGCGCCGCCTGCTGCACGCCCTCGGCGTCAGCGGAAGCGAGGCCGTCCGTCGCATGCGACGGCGTTAGACACGGCCACAGAACTCTCCGCAGCGCTCACCCAGGTGACAGTTCGGCAGTCGTCGGAGAAGGCGGTCGATCCGACTTCTCCGACGTCAGAACCCAGCGCGGCGACCTGCATCGGCGAACTTTCGTAGGTTCGACTCGTGACGCCGACCAGCTTCCTCCCTCTGCTCTGCCGAAAGGGCAGCTTGAACCGCTTCGAGCACCTGGTCGTGATCGTCAATGGGCTCGATCGCCGTCCGCATCTCCAGACCGACTGCAGCCAGCAGCCGTTCGACGGTCGAGAACTGAGGGTCAGCGGTCCCCGACTCGATCCGGGCGATGGTGGACTGCGCGATGCCGGACGTCTCGGCCAACTGCCGCTGCGTCATCGTGGCCCGCACGGATTCGATCTGGCTGGAACAGCGAGCATCGACACGATATGTCCGGTGCTTCTCCCAGTCTGGCGCTCCGGGTGGAGGATTTCGGACGTCTTTTAGATCCACCAGGCCTTCGGGAATCGAATTTATTGGTTAGAATATCTTGGATCTAGGAAGGTCCCACCAAGGGCATACATTGGTCACGGACTCACAGTCGAGTTCGATTGCCCTCCGATTCTCACTCCCGAGGTTGCTATGAATCTCGCAGATGATCTGAGCACGGCTCGGATTGTCGAGGCCTCCCAGTGGCGACTCCGATACCGACCAACTGGTCAAGCTGCGCCGTGGAATAACCTGATTTGTGCCTGCGGCTGCTTCCGCCACCCCGACCGGGACCTTTATCCCCGTCTTGGGGAAGAACCTTGCCAACCCCACAAAAGCCCAGCTCAACGACTTGGGCTTTTGTGGGTTAGCGGCGGACACGCACTCTGCGCATCCTCTCGCTAGCATTACAATTGGTGCTGCGCTTCCTCCACCTATCCGATATCCACTTTCACGACAACAGCCGAGCCGCGCACCTCGACCTGGACGCAGAAGTCCGCAAACGCCTCCTCATCGACCTCGGCACCCTTGTGGACAAGACTGGCCCCTGCGATGCCGTCCTCGTCGTTGGCGATATCGGCGCTCGCGGCGTGGCCGCCGACTACGAAGAGGCGACCACCTTCCTGACCGGCGTCACCAACCTCGTCGGCTGCGAAGCCAACCGGATTGTCTGCGTCCCCGGAAACCACGACATCGACCGCAGTGTGCGCCAAGCAACTCACCACGCAATCCGCCACCAGCTGCGAACCTGCGCTACGAAGGAAATAAATGACGTCCTCGTCAATGTCTTGAAAGACCCCAGCGCTGCTGCTGCGCTATTCAAGCCACTCGACGCCTACAACGAGTTCGCGCTCGCGTTCGGCTGCGACATCAGCCCCGGGTCCCCGACGTGGACCCCGAAGACGCTGCCGCTGGGCAGCCGTGATCTTGTCATCCACGGGATCACGTCGGCGTGGATCGCTGACGTCGTCGATGACGCGGCCCAAGACGAGACGCGCCTGGTCGCTGGCGCCTTCCAGTACATTCCAGTACGCGCGAGCCCCCACAACATCACGATGACGCTGTGCCATCATCCGCACAATTGGCTCCGCGACGCCGCCGAGCTGAACGGGTGGGCGCTATCGGCGCATCTGATCCTTAGCGGCCACGAGCACGCCTTTGGCATCGACCTCGATCATTCCAGGCGCTGGGTAAGGATCGCATCCGGGGCCGTCAACCCTTCCCACGCCGAGAACGGCTGGTACCCGGCGTACAACATCATCGAACTCGACGACGTCAACGATGGCAACACCGAGCTCCACGTCCGCGTGCACAT
>Ga0265338_10003901_pt1 | contig 20596 bp, 18 predicted proteins | sample 42126metaG_FD_193579 | JGI IMG/M metagenome (GOLD analysis project Ga0265338, IMG submission 193579) | Rhizosphere microbial communities from Carex aquatilis grown in University of Washington, Seatle, WA, United States - 4-21-26 metaG | ecosystem: Host-associated > Plants > Roots > Rhizosphere...
ATTCAATCTTTTCCAGGGCTTCGTTGGCCGGCAGCCAGCCAAGCGAGGTCATCCATTTCTCTTTACGAATCTGGTTGGTGCTACCCAGCCCCTGGACTAAATAAATCTCAGTGGTCATCAGAACCAGACTACTACCACGGCGGTAGCGGAAGTTGATTTTACCCAGCCAGTTGAGAACTTTCATCTTTTGCAGGCCGGTTTCCTCACGGATTTCACGCTCAGCGGTCGCGCGGGCGGTTTCGCCCTCTTCGATGTGACCTTTGGGAATCGTCCAGCGGCCTTTGGAATCTTGAATCAGTAAAATCTCGATTTGCTTAGGGTCTTTGAGGCCGCGCCGAAAAACGATACCGCCGGCGGTAGGTTCACGGACGACTTCACTGATGGAAGGTCGACGGACAAGTTTTCGAAAGCCGGCGATTGGCCGGGGACGTTTCATCTTCATCTTATTTATTCCTCACTGGATTTCTTGGCGGCCTTCGGCTTAGCCTTTTTAGCTTTGGCCGACTCCTCGATCTGGCGGAGAACACTGCCAAGCACACCGTTGATGAACTTGGAAGAATTCTCGCCACCAAAACCTTTGGCCAGCTCGACCGCTTCGTTAATCACGACTTTGGGCGGCACATCTTTCTCGCGGGTTAGCTCGAACGTGCCGATACGCAAAATGACGCGGTCCATCCGGGCAATCTGTTCAATTGGCCACTCCGGCGCCAGCGGACGGATGATATCATCAAGCTCCGACTGATATTCGTTGACGCCGTTGACCAGCTGCTCAATAAAAGCCTTATCGTCAATGGTGTCTTCGTAACGGCCGATGTTGCGGGCTAGCGCCTCGCTTAGCGAGAAGCTGTCGTCGTTGGCCTCGCGTCGAAAGTCCTGCTCATACAAGGTTTGCAGAGCGACGATCCGACCCAGGTGACGATTGCTTGCCATATTTTTAAATCCTTTTAACGTGCGCTACAGGGCTACTTTGCGGAGGGTTTGCCGATTTTCTTCGTGCCAACCCTAACTTTGACCGGGCTGGTGGCGTTGACTCGCCGGGCCAGCTTCAATACCAGATGACTGCGCCGTGTTCCGGTGCGGCGACTGCTGGTTCGTTTTTTTGGTTTTCCCACTTAAAATATTCCTTAAAATTCTAGAGTTTTACCTAGTAGCTTACCTGGATTATAACATGGAATCAGCTGATGACCAGGCTGACCAAGCGGCCGGACACGTAAATTTCCTTTTTGATTTTTTTGCCGGAGATCAAATCGGCGATTTTTGGGTCGGCCTTAGCGGCTTCGACCGCCCCGGCCTCATCGATGTCAGACGATACCACAATTTCGGCTCGGACCTTGCCGTTGATTTGGACAGCCAGGGTGATCTGATCCTCGACAACTAACTCCTCGTCCCAGATTGGCCACTTCGAAACATGGACCGATCCTTCGTGGCCGAACTCGCGCCACAGTTCTTCTGCGAAATGCGGCGCGAACGGCGCCAAAAGCAAGATTAGCGTTTCCAACGCACTGCTTAGAGCCGGCGTCTGGATTAGCGGCTGGCTAGCCTTAAACTTATAGAGCTCGTTAGTCAGACTCATCATCGCCGCTATGGCGGTGTTAAAGTTCAGCTTCTCCAGGTCTTTGGTAACTTTCTTGATAGTTTGGTGAGTGATGGACGCCAAGGCAGTTTCATCAACGTGGCCGATTGCGCCCGGCTTGGCATCCAAAAATTCCCCTGCCAAAGTCCAGACACGGTCCAAAAAGCGCCTGGTCCCGGCTATACCGCCAAGACTGTACGGGCCACCCTGGTCATACGGGCCCATGAACATCAAGTACAACCGCAGGCTATCGGCGCCATAGCTGGCGACTTGTTCGTCCGGGTTGACGACATTGCCGCGCCGTTTGCTCATTTTAAGACCGTCCGTACCCAAAATGATTCCCTGGTTGGTTAATTTCCTGAAAGGCTCCTCAAAACTCAGGCCGTGCTCGTCATGCAGGAACTTGGTGATAAACCTGGCGTACATCAGGTGCAGAATGGCGTGTTCAATACCGCCGATATAATGGTCCACTGGGAGCCATTGATTGATTAGCTCCGGCGTAAACGCGGCCTTGTTGTTTTTGTTATCCACGTAGCGGATAAAGTACCAGCTGGAATCAACGAAAGTGTCCATGGTATCAGTCTCGCGCTTGGCGGGGCCATCGCATTTCGGGCATTTGGTATTGACGAAGTCGGCGCGGTCAACTAGGGGCGAGCGGCCAGACAACTCAAATTCGACGTCCTCAGGCAAAAGAACCGGCAAGTCTTTTTCCGGTACCGGCACGATGCCGCATTTATCGCAGTAGATAATCGGTGTCGGCGTGCCCCAGTAGCGTTGGCGAGTAATCAGCCAGTCACGCAAGCGATAGTGAGTCTGCTCTTTACCAAAATCTTTGGTGATTTTTTCACGCGCCTGCGCCGAATCCAGACCGGTATATTTGCCAGAGTCGATAAGCTTGCCTTCTCCGGTAAACGGCTTGAATTCGTCCCGGTTAAGGGCAGACTCGAGGAAGTATTTAGGCTCTGGGAGCTTAAACCGTTGCAGGGCCTTTTTCGGGTCTTCCCAATGAATAATGTGTTTCTCCTGTTCGTCTTTGGTCAATTTGTCCTGCTCCAGATTTTTAAGTCTGAACTCCATGCCCCTGAAGTGGGCTATCCGATTCTCATTCTTATGCAAAGCCCAAAATTCCGACCACAACTCCTGGCCGGCATAGCCGATGAAATCGGCATTTTTATAGCCGGTCTCTTCACGGATCTCCCTCTTCGCGCCCTCGACCCAATCTTCACCGTCATCAATACCGCCCATCACCAGCGTCCGCCACTTGTAGGCGGGCACCTCCAGGACAATAACTTTGTTCTCGGTTGGGTGCCAGACGATGGATTGAGCGACATTGCGCTCGACCACCTTTTCGCCCGGCTGGAATTGGACCTCTCCGACACCAGAAAACAGTTCGGCCACTACCTGCGTTATAGGCAGGTCAAATTTCTGGGCAAATTCTTGGTCGCGCTGGTCATGAGCCGGAACAGCCATGATAGCTCCAGTCCCATAGTCCATTAACACGTAGTCAGCAATCCAAACTGGAATTTTCTCTTTAGTGGCCAGATTAAGCGCGTATGCTCCGGTGAACGAGCCGGTCTTGTGTTTCTCGGCTTCTTTTCGTTCCAGCTCGGTCTTGCGGCCGGTTTCCTCGATGTATTGCTCGACCCTCGGGCGGCACTCGTCAGATGTAATTTTCTTGACCAGAGGATGCTCCGGCGCCAACACCAAGTAGGTTGCGCCAAAGATCGTATCCGGTCTGGTCGTGAAAACTTGGATTTTTTCCTTGGAGCCATCAACCACAAAATCAATCAGCGCGCCTTCGCTCTTGCCAATCCAGTTACGCTGCATGGTTTTGACTTTTTCCGGCCAGTCGACAGTTTCTAAATCTTTCAGCAGGCGATCTGCGTAGTCGGTAATTTTGAAGTACCAAGACTCCATCTCTTTTTGGACGACCGACGTGCCACAGCGTTCGCAAACGTTATCCTCGCCGATAACTTGTTCGTTAGCTAGAACGGTCTTATCTTTAGGACACCAATTGACCACGGCTTTGGCTCGATAGGCTAACTTCTTTTCATAAAGTTTCAGAAACAGCCACTGGTTCCATCTGTAAAAATCCGGGTTGCAAGTGGCCACGCTATGTCCCCAGTCGTAGCTGGCGCCAATCTGCTCGATTTGTTTTGTCATCGTGGCGATATTCTGATGGGTCCATTTGGCCGGCTGGATGCCACGGGAAATGGCGGCATTTTCGGCCGGCAGGCCGAAAGCGTCAAAGCCATTCGTGGTCAGTACGTTCTGGCCAAGCATGCGATGCCAGCGAGCTACCGTGTCGGTCGGCGCGAAGTTATACCAGTGGCCAATGTGCAAATCACCCGACGGGTAGGGTAGCATCGGGATAATGTAGAACTTATCTGCAGTCCGGGTCATGTCGGTTTTATAGAGGCTGGTCTCCGCCCAAACCTTCTGCCACTTGGTCTCAATTTCCCTTGGATTGTAACGCCGCATAATTTCACCCCTATTGTAACAGAGAGCGAGTTGTTATACTTCTGGTATAGCGTTATGAGTAAAACTTTGTCGGTCGTAGTGCCAGTTTTTAACGAGGCGGGCGGCCTCGCTGATTTTCACCATTCCTTAATAAAGGTTCTGGATGGTATTGGTATGGACTGGGAAATAATTTACTGCGACGACGGTAGCCACGACGACACCACCAAAAAGATTCGGGACTTCCGCGAAGCGGACCGGCGCGTCAAGCTGTTGAAACTATCGCGCAATTTCGGCAAAGAACTGGCGACGACCGCCGGTCTGCATGCCGCCGAGGGCGATGCCATCATCATGCTTGACGGTGACGGCCAGCACCCGGTTGAACTTATTCCAGAGTTCATCAAACACTGGCAGGCCGGGCACAAGGTAGTAGTTGGCGTGCGAAAAACTAACCATCGAGAGGGCTTTACTAAGCGTTTCGGGTCAGCTGTTTTTTATAAACTTTTTAACCGCTTCAGCGGTTTCAGACTCAGGCCAGGGGCCACCGATTTTCGGTTGATTGATCGTTCGGTCCAGCAGGATTTCGTGCGTATGACCGAGCGTAATCGCATCACCCGCGGTCTTATCGATTGGCTTGGCTACAAGCAGGACTATATCGACTTTGACGCTAAGGCGCGCCAGTCCGGCAAGGCCGGCTATTCTTTCAATAAATTGTTCCAGCTAGCGCTGGATAGTATCGTGTCGATGAGTCTTTCGCCTTTACGCCTGGCCGCCTACGCCGGAGCAATCGTCCTGCCGGCTTCCGTCCTGCTTGGCCTGTTCATGCTAGTCGACGCCATATTCGGCGACCCCGCCCATTTGCACGCCACCGGTAGTGCTTACGTAATGGTCATGCTGCTGTTTTTGGTCGGTCTGCTTTTGGTCAGCCAAGGAATCATCGGCCTGTACTTATCACACATCCATTCCGAAACTCAAAACCGCCCGCTATACGTTATCGACCGTGAACAGTCGGCGGGCATTGATGAAAAATAAAGTTAGAACGATGCTGGCTCGGCCATCGGGTCGCTACGTTCTTGTCGGCGGTTCGGTCTATGTTTTTGAGTTGCTGACCATAGTCATCGCCCAAGCGGCTGGCGCTGGTCCGGTCCTGGCAATCGGCATAAGTTTCTGGCTTGGACTATTCGCTTCATTCGCACTGCAGAAATTAGTGACTTTTAGTGACCGTCGCCTGCAGCACAGGGTTCTGCTACCGCAGTTCCTAGCTTTCAGCTTGCTGGTATTATTCAACTTTGGCTTTACCCTATTAGTCGCAAAACTTTTAGCCCACACCGTACCGGCTGTATTGTCGCGAACGTTAGCCTTGGGTATTACAGCGATTTGGAATTTTTACCTATATAAAACGCGGATTTTTAAGTCGTCCACGAACGCTGTATACTAGTGGCTAATAGGCTTTTTAGCTGTTAATGACAAAATCGATACCACAAAAAAGGCTTTTCGGGGGGCGCTTATGGCAGCGTGCCAATGAGCTTATCCAAAGACCCCGTTTTCCGGCTTGGTATGCTCTGCTCGCCGTCACGGTTTTGGCCGCGACTACTTTGGTTTGGTCTATCCTGGGCGCCAGTTTACAGAATGGGAATTCAGATCAGTTAGCGAATTCATACCTTTTTCAGCATTCATCAACCTTTCACCAAGCCACACTGCCTGGCACGCATACTTTCCTACTCAAGTGGCCGCTTTTCTTACTGATAAGATTGTTCGGCCTATCCGGCGGCGCGATCGCCTTCTTTAGCGTACTCACAAGCTTGATCACGGTATCCGGTCTGGCCTTCATCCTATACAAAATCGAGCGGCGGCCGCTGGTGTTCGGCACCTTGTGTCTGGCTTTAGCCTCGGCATTACTTTTAGTCCCGCCAATGCCCTATGCCGGTGGCTTATTACCGGTAAATATGGCGATGCTAGCTACTCGCAATATCGAGTACTTGGTTTACATGTTCAGCCTGATTCTGATATTAAGAGCCCCCAGTCTACGTAGCCGTCGATTCTGGGTGGGCGTCAGTGCAATGATTCTATTAGCGGCCAGTGATAAATTTTTCTTGACACTTGGCATTGGCGGAGCCATGATCGCCCTCGTCGTTTACGCCTTAGCCAAGAATTGGCGATGGGTAACCGAATCCGTCAACTGGCTAATTGGCTCCGTAGCGGCTGGGATTGGCGCTATCATTTTGCTGGCGTTGATAAATGCTAGCGGACTTATGCATATCAGCAATGTCACTAGCGGCAGTCCATACGGCGTTGTCCATAATCTCAATCAACTGGGACGCGGCTTGGTTTACGGCATTGGCGGCTGGTTAACCAATTTTGGGGCCAATCCAGGCTTTGACGCTAATACGATTGGCAGTATCCCGCACCACGTTATCGGCAGGCTGGTGGGACCGGCCGGACCCGAATATATCATCAATCTCCTGGTTCTATTGGCCGGTCTCCGGGCGACTGTGTGGCTGGTATTGTCCAGTGTCCGCCATAGACTCCAACCACAAAAATATGCTGGCGACGCTCCCGCGAAACTGGGCTTGGCGCTAGCTTGGAGCAGTTTGGCCGCTTTCGCCGTCTTCGTTTCGACCAACCATTATTATCCTGTCGACGCCCGTTATCTGACCGTCGGGCTTTTCGCTATCTTCGTTTGCCTAGCCAGCTTCGGCCGACGATTTCGGTGGTCAGATCGACGACTGGTTTTCAGCGGCGCCGTCATAACGGCCTGCATGGTCATGGGTTTGTTCAGTGTAGTGCGGGTTTATAGCGCTGATAAATCAGCCCTGTCAGATATAAACCAGCGTAACATTTCGGTGGCTCAAGTTGTTACCCAGCATGGTAGTCATGTCTTAGTCGGAGATTATTGGCGAGTTATGCCAATCGAGCAGGCTTCTAACAATAGCGTGGCTGTGATGCCGCTAGATAACTGCACGCAGGCCCGTCAAGTGCTTTCCAGCCGAGCCTGGCAACCGGACCTGCGCAACGCCAAGTTTGCTTACCTGTTGTCTCTAGATAAAAGCCTAACCGGTTACCCAACCTGCACCCTAAAACAAGTAGTATCGTTTTATGGCCGGCCAAATGCCAGCGCCCTGATTGCAGGTACTATAACTCATCCGGTGGAGTACTTGTTGTTCTATGACCACGGGGTCAATAACAGTTCGCCGATCACGCCGCAGCCTGCAGGCGGACCCTCCACGGTTGTCCCGATTACTACGGACGAGTTACCATACACTAGTTGCACGGGGCCGACCGATTTAGATATAGTCGCCCACCAAGACGACGATTTGCTATTCATGAATCCCGACCTTTTGCATGATATTAAGGCCGGCCGCTGCATCCGAACGATTTATGTTACAGCCGGCGACAACGGATCGGGAAAGTTCTACTGGCTAAATCGCGAACTAGGCTCTGAAACCGCTTACTCCTATATGGCTGGCCTCACCAACATCTGGGTTGAGCGAACAGTCGAGCTCAATGACCACGAATTCATAACAGTGGCTAACCCTCGGGGCAACTCTAAAATCTCGCTAATTTTTATGCATCTGCCCGACGGCAACCAAGGTGGGAACGGATTTCCGTCGTCGAACTTCGAAAGCCTAGCCAAGCTTTGGGGCAACAATTTTAAACCGCTGCAATCGGTCGATGGACAGTCAAACTATACGTATAATGACCTAGTCGACGCCCTGGCTACTTTTATGCGCATATATAATCCAGCCGAAATTCGTACCCAGTCAACGCTCATCAGCCGCGTGTACCCTGACCATAGCGACCATATGGCCGTCGGGCGATTCACCAAAGTCGCCTACCAAAAATATGAGCTTCAGCAGTTTGGCGGCGAGGTCACTATCCCACTCAAATACTATATCGGTTATCCGATACACGCCCTTTCTGCCAATGTTTCCGGCGCAGACCTAACCGTCAAGGAGAACGCTTGGCTCAATTACGCCAAGTACGACGGAGACGTATGTCAGTCCGCTAAACAGTGCCTCGCTACGGGTAACGTTTACGGTATTTACCTCCAGCGTCAGTACCAGAACCCGTTTTAGACGGTTTACTTCAACGACTCTAAAACTGCCGCCGGATAAATCAAGACTTCGCTGCCGTCGTCCAACTGTTTGACTGCGGTCGGCTGACCCAATTGGTTCGCGATGGCTGTCTCATTACAAACGCTAGGAACGTTATTGATCGATTTGCCGTCTAGGATAATCGCGGTGTCGGCCCGGCTAGGCAAGGATATGGGCGGCACCGACCGGGCCAGCTGTAGCCTCGGCTGAGCACAGGCCAAGGCCACGAATTTAGTCATTGGGGCGTATTGATAGTAGGACAGCGGCAGGGCTGTATCCATACTGGCATAAATTACGCTCGAATTAGTCTGCTTAGCATAGCGAGCTAGGCTGAATAGATGCTCGTCCCTGGGTGGTTGGATGCGCCAATCAGCCGACAAATCTGAGCCAATAGCCAAAACGTTGGCTAGAATTAGCAAGCATGCTCCGACGTATGCCAGGTAATTTTTCGACAGGACCTTGCCGAGCGATGCGATGGCTAGAATGGTTATGGGCGCTAGCATTATTAAATAGCGGGCATTGTTACCGGTCGTGGCCTGGCCGCTAATAATGTAGACCGCCTCATTGCAGACGTAATAAATCGCGACCAGAGCCAGCAGCCGCCGTGGAATGAACCGTTTAAAGCTGGCCCAGATGAACAGTAGCAGGCCAGAAAATAAGAAAAATAAATTCAGAGCCTCCCGCAAATGCCTGGGGTTGACTGTCCCGGCGAACAGCGTCAGCGTAGTTTTGGCGGCAGTTGGTACCGCACGGACGATTTGTGCCAACGACTGGTGGTGCACAAAACTGTTACTGGCGGCAAAATCGATATGCAGTAATTTCGAACTTAACCAGAAGAGTAGCTGTGAGCCTAGATACCCGGCGGCCAGGACCAAAGCTAAATACGCCGGTGTTCGCCACTTCCGTGCCCAAAAGATCATTCCATAAAGTAGAATCGGCAAAGCTACCATATAAAATTGCAGGCTGTCGTCAAAAAACAGACAGGCGGCAAACAAACTCATGCCAGCCGCCAACCGCCAGGTGGGCTTTTTTAGAAACCGCGAGCCTAGGTAAATCAAGAACAGACCGCCAGCGACTTCAAGGTTCCGGGAGTTGGCATATTGGATCCAAAAAACCGAACCAGCGATAGCTGCTAGCCATAGCATGGTTATCCTCAGATACTTCCTGGCATGTATACCAAACTGCGCCAAAATCTTTTCCAGCAGTTTGTATATCAGTACGAATGTCGCGAAATTGATTAACAGCGTCAAGCCTATCAACTTGGCCCGCGGCGAACCCGGTAATAGGTCCGCTGGAATATATAAGAAGATCAGCTTAAAAATGTAATTAGTTGTGCCAAAACTGATGGCACCGAAATTGCCATGTAGCCACGAGCGGGCCACTAGCTGCTGGGTGACCAAGTCGTACGTTGAGGCCACGGAAAAAAACCGCAACAAGGTCCAGGCCCCGACGATCAAGAGTCCGGCCGTGTAGAAAATACCGGAATCTTTATACCAGCCTTTGAGTTTCGGCAGGTTGGGGCCGGGTCTGCTCATGCGTCTCTCTCAACCATGGCGACGAACTTCTTAACAAGCTCGGGCATCGACAGGCCGGCCGTAAGCGCGGCTTTGGGGTACAGGCTTTGCTCAGTCAAGCCCGGCATTGTGTTGAGGTCAAAAACAAATAGACTACCATCTGGCCGGACCATCATGTCGGTACGAGATAAGTGCCGACAGCCCAAGAGCTTGTGACTTTTTTCGGCCACTGCCCGAGCGGAGGCTTGGATTTCATCAGAGACATTTTCTGGCGGACAAAGTTCGGCAGTTTTACCGTTATATTTATTGTCATAATCAAATTCGCCGTTGGTCGGTGGTCGGATCTCGACCACAGGTAAAGCCTGGCCGTCCAGAACGGCTACCGTGATCTCGACTCCTTCAATTAGCTCCTCCAAAATTGCGGGGCTTTCCATAGCGAAGACTTCCTCTATCTGCCAATCGCGAACTCTACTCGTGTCTCTTGCTATCAATACACCGATGCTCGAGCCGCCCCGCCTAACCTTTAACACGTATGGCTTTGAGGCCAGCGCGTGATGCTTAAAACTATAGGGCGTAACCAGTTCACTTTTCGCAATCGGCACTCCAGCGGCCGCCAGTTTATTCAAAGCGGTCCACTTGTCCCAGCAAGCAGTCGACGGCTGGCTCTTCGTACCCAAAAAAGGCAGGTTGCGTTTTTCCAGTTCGGCCTGCAGACTGCCGTCCTCGCCACCGGCTCCGTGCAGAATCGGCAAAACAATAGTCCCAGGCTGGAGCTTATCCAGAAACATCAAGCCAGCGCCGGGATCAGCTTCTTCAACTTCGTAGTCGGCTTGGCGCGCAGCATCCGCCACCGCCGTTGCCGAACGTAGCGAGACCTCTCTTTCCGGCGAAGCACCGCCCCCCAAAATTAGAAGCTTCATTGGTGATTAAAAGCTTTGTGTTTAATCCTCAGCCACTGTTTGGATTGCCGAACCAGCTTGGCACCGTCCAGGGCATTGGCTAGCAATTGCTTGACGGCCTCTTCGGCGAAGACCCCGTTCTGGGAGCCTTTGGCTAAAACCAAAGCACTGGGTTTGAGCATGGTTTTAACATAATCACCAGCTTCGTAGGGACTATCAAATGTTTTGACCGTACAACCCTTAGCGGCCGCGGCAGGGGCCAAAAATTTATTGGCGTCTGGGCCGATTGTGACTACCAGCTCCAGCTGAACTGGATCGCACAATTCGCCAATTTCACGATGGGCGGCTTCGGAATACTTGCCGAGCTCGTTCATGTTCCCCAAAATAGCTACTTTCTGCGGCGCGTTCAGACGGTAGAGAGTTTTTAGCCCAGCCTTGACCGCCTCTGGACTGGCATTGTAGGTATCATCGATGATGGTCGCACCATTGATACCGTTTAGCACTTGCAGACGACCGGGGGCCGGCGTGATGTCGGCTAGTCCAGCTTGAATCTCCGTGTCGGGCATGCCAAGTTTCTTAGCTACGGCGATGGCCGCCAGCACGGCATAAAGTAGTGGCTCGGCGATAGCCTCGTGCTGGGCCGAAAAAATCTTAGTGCCGCCAGTCTCGATATCAAAGTTACAGCCGGCCACATCGAAGTTTAAGTTGGTCATTTTATAATCGGCCGACTGTTCTATGGCGTAGGTTAAGATGCCGCCGCTGGGCAGATACTGCGGCGGGCACATGTCTTTATTGACTAAGGTCAGAGTTGCTAGATTGGCTATTTGGGTCTCTTCGCGGGCCACGGCATCCATATCTTCGAAGAATTGCATATGTTCAGGAGTGATAGCTGTTAGCACGCCAATTTCAATTCGGCCAAGGTACTTCTTGAATTGCGCCAGCTGGCCAGGCGCGTCACTGCCGAGCTCCAAAACAACAACGTCGTACGGATATTTCTGCCAGAGCTTAATTTCGTTAGAGATGAAGATGGCCAGCCAAGCGACCGGGTTGAATAGGCTGGGCATTGTCTGGCCGAAGAAAATCAGTGGCACACTGACTTTATCGTTATAATTCCCCTCTTGGTATTGCACCCGGAAGTGCCGGCTCAGAACTTTGGCGATGGCTAGCTTAGTGCTGGTTTTGCCAACACTGCCAGAGACCGCCACAATCTTATAACCGTCTTTTTTCTGAAGACGTCTGACTTGCCAGCCAAGAATGGCCACGACGATCGCCCGAGCGAACCGTTTCATAGCCTCTAGTATATCAATTTGGCGGGGTTATTACTGCTGAGCTAGACGCTTGCGCTTGGTGGGGTCGAGTTCGCGTTTGCGCAGGCGCAGGGACTTGGGCGTAACTTCCAAAAGCTCGTCGTTTTCCAAAAAGTCGATGCACTGCTCCAGGCTAAAAATAGTTGGCGGCGTCAGCTGGACGGTGCCATCGCTACTACTACTGCGCATATTGGTCAGGTGCTTGGCTTTGCAGACGTTGATTTCCATATCGTCACTGCGGCGGTTTAGGCCGACTATCTGACCGGCGTAAACCTTTTGGGCCGGCTCTACAAAAACCGTGCCGCGGGCTTCGGCAGTTTCTAGTGAATAAGGCGTGGTCAGGCCAGTTTCCCAGGCAATCAGCACGCCGTTACGCAGTTTCTGCAAAGGCGCGCCCAGCGGCTGGTAGCCGTCCATCAGGCTGTTCATAATCACCGTGCCTTTGGTGTTGGTAATAAGAGTGTTGCGCAGGCCCAGCAGTGCTCGGGTGGGCAAGGTATAAATTAGCTTGGTCACGCCTTTGGGGCTGGCGAACTGTTCTTTCAAGACGGCCCTGCGAGCACCCAGTTCTTGCTGGACGGTGCCGACGTGCTCGGCCGGAACTTCTACAATCAACTCCTCCACCGGCTCCAGCTCTTTGCCGTCTTCGGTTTTGGTAACTACTTGCGGGCGGCCGACTTCAAATTCGTAGCCCTCGCGGCGCAGTTCTTCTATCAGCACGCCTAGGTGCAGTTCGCCGCGGCCAGAGACGTTAAAGCCGATGCTTTCTTCCTCGACTCGCAGGCCAACGTTGGTTTCCAGCTCTTTTTTAAGACGGTCGCCAATTTGGCGGCTGGTATTAAATTCGCCCTCGGTGCCCTTAAACGGGCTAGTGTTGGGGCCAAGATAAATTTTCAGGGTTGGCGCTTCGACTTCCATAACAGGTAAAGCTTCCGGATTGGCATCGTCGGCTACGGTTTCGCCTATCTGGGCGCCGGCGATGCCAGTCAGCTGGACAATATCGCCAGCCACGCCGCTGCTAACCTCGACTTTATGCGTGCCTTGGCTCATCAGCACCGCTTCGACTTTGGCCTTGGTCTGGCTGCCGTCTTTTTTGCAAAGCGTTACTTGGTCGCCGGTTTTAACACTGCCGCTGTTGATGCGGCCGATTACATAGCGCCCCTTAAAGCTGTCGTAGGCCAGAGCTGAGATTAGCATTTGAAAAGGTTTGCTGGCGTCAACGTCCGGCGCCGGAATCTGGGTAGTGATGGCTTTAAAAATTACCGACAGGTCAGCTGGCTCTTCAATATTGGCCGGCGCCTCGGCCCAGGCCTTGCCCTCGCGGCTAATGGCGTAGTAAACCGGATAGTGCAGTTGGTCTTCGTGGACAGCCAGTTCCAAAAACAGGTCGGCCAACTCGTTCTCTACTTCTTTAATCCGCGAAGCGCCTTTATCGATTTTGTTGATAATAACTATCGGCTTCAGCCCGTTAGCCAAGGCTTTACTCAGCACAAATTTGGTCTGAGGCATTGGGCCTTCTTGGGCATCGACAATCAGCAGACAGCCATCGGCCATATTGATGGTTCGTTCCACTTCGCCGCTAAAATCGGCGTGGCCGGGCGTATCAATTATGTTGATGCGGAAATCCTCGTGCTGGACGGCCGTGACCTTGGCTGTAATGGTAATGCCGCGTTCGCGCTCCTGGTCGCCGCTATCCATAATCAGGTCCTGGCTCATCTCGGCCTGGTTGTCGCGGAAAGTATGGCTCTGTTTTAACAGCCCATCTACCAAGGTCGTTTTGCCATGATCTACATGAGCAATAATTGCTATATTGCGAATCTTTTTTGGGTCTTGAGTCATTGATTTTGTTCCTTTTGTAGCTGGAAAGAGCAGGCACGGTTCGCCATAGGCGAATTTGGATTCACTTCAAAATGTGCCGATGAGAAAACTTCTAGTTGTCTCATAGCACTCAGCATGGGCATAATCGCTACGTTGCGGATTTTAGTTGGATCTTGCTTGCTCATATAAAAAGGCGCCTTTTAGCGCCAAAACTAACGTCTCTTAGGAGTTATTATAGCATAAGCAAAGTCATTCTGCTACCTTTTGGCGTATAATCGAGTTCGATGGACGAAGGTAGAATCAAAGAGAAGTTCATAAATAAGTTTCGACGATTACAGGGCTTTCAAAGTTTAACCCCATTCATTGATAGCAGTACCGGTTTTAGCGTAGTAAAAAAATTTAAGAATAGTAAAACAAAACTCTCTTTAATTAAGGTCTCTTTGCAAGATAACGATGGCACTGCAAGAAGGCGGATATATGTCAGAGCTGCTTTTGGCCGCTTAGACAAGGATCGCAGTGCGCTACTGCCTACTAAATCGCCGAATCGTTTAGCTCCAATAGATATAGAGTCTGTTGGCGAGTATTTTTATGATCCGCTAAAAGACCTACTGTACGAGGGAGATGAAGTAACTACAGCCCAAAAAATTATGGACAAGTTTTATAGCGAACACATAAAATCGACCAAAGTTTTTGTTGGAGCGCCATTACGCTTAAGACTGGTTCTTCAAGTAAAGATGCCTGCGCAGTTTTTCAGACTAGTTGAAAAAGTGAGCCACTTTTTGTTACTAATTTTTTCCGGAGAGAGGTTCTCCTGGAACCCATTCTTTCAAAATGAGAGCACCAACTCATCGGCCCAGGGTGGAGCAGGTAATGGCAGCCCGGATGATAAACCCCCAAAAACGTTATCAATTTTTGGCTATGAGGCATCAAGGTGGGCTGTAGTGGTATACGCCCTAATAAACCTCGCTGTATACACGCTATTCGTGGAGTTTAACTTCAAGCCCAGAATACTATCAAGGCTCATAGAAAATAACTTCCTAACCGTGATGTATGTTGTCCTTTCGCTTGGATTAATTGATTTTGTTCTTCCTCGTTGCCTAAAGTACTTAATCAAATTGGCTTCAAATCGAGCAGCTGAGTATCCATTTAAAAAAATTAAGATATGATAAAAATTGGACCTAACGAACTCAGATCTGCCAAAACTTTTATAAAAGACTTTATGTGCAGCGACTCTCAAAAATTTATGAATTATGATGAGTTGCTATCAATATTTGAAAATTGTTCTAAATCAATAAGACCTGAGCATGATAAACCAAACGACCTAAGAAGCCTCAGTTATATAGACGATATGAAAAGCGGTAAGTGGAATAAGGACATAATCCTTGAAAGAACTACCTACATGGGCCAACGCTTAATTACTGACGGAATCCACAGAGGTATAGCCTATTTAGCTTGTATCGATGCGGGTGTTGATGAAAAAGTCTTACCCGATCTTTACATTAAAGAAAAGTAGGGGTTTCAGCTCTCAGGAAATTTTGTTTTTGGGCCTGCCCCGTACTAAATCCTGAGTGGAACAGTCGGTAATCGGATTGTGGAGCATTAAGATTTTAGTGCTGGGGGAACTTAAGCCCCGAAATAATCGTTAAGTTTTTTTATGTTTGGCCAGAAAATCGTAGATGAAGACGATCAGGGCTATCAACAGTACTAGGTGTAGAAGCGGACTGGCAATGTGGACGACTATAACGCCCAGCAGCCATAGAATTGCTAAGACAATCGCTACTACTAAAAGCATATTATTCCCTGTTAATTGTGGCTAATTTGACAATTCCGTAAGCAACGACCGCATAAAATGCCATCGCCACCAAGGTGTAGATTTCGAAGTGGGAAACCCCATATGATGTTTTATAGCTGAACAGGCTGAAGAACGGCGATACGAAAGGGTGTGAGGTGTTGTAGATGAAATTCGCGAAGCTGTTTGTGGTATTGGCACCAGTGAGAGAAAGTACGAAACGAAATGCCAATAGAACGAGTATCACGCCAGCTATGTACCAGATCACTCTTTCCGCGACGTTTTGTTTATGCTCTTTTTGACCTTTATTATCGCTAACTTCTTTTACAGTTTGTACTGTGCTACCGTCTTGGGTTGTTGTCTGTCTAACCCTTTGTACTTCATCTGCCATAATATTCCCTCGCGTTACTTTATGAATACATATTATCAAGATTACAAGAACAAAACATGAAATTCCGCTTGCGAGCACAAGCAATTTTGTTTTTGGGCTACTTTTTCAGGGAGGAGATTTCGGCGGGGGTTAGGTCGCGCCATTGGCCGGGCTTTAGACCTTCGACCGTCAGGCTTCCATATTTTGAGCGGTGTAGTTTTTTGACACTTAGGCCGACGGCCGCCAGCATGCGTTTGACTTGGTGATTGCGGCCTTCGTGGATAGTCAGCTCTATTTTATTATCAGCTAGTTTTTGGACTTTGGCTGGCGCTGTCTTGCCATCTTCTAGATTTACGCCATTACTTAACATGTTAAGTATTTCTTCAGTTATATTCCCCTCGACTTCGGCTTCATAAACTTTGTCAATTTCGAAACTCGGATGCATCAACTTATTGGCTAGTTCCCCGTCATTAGTCAGCAGCAGCGCACCAGTGGTATTAAAGTCCAGCCTGCCCACCGGCACTACCCGCTCGTCTATCTTCACGAGGTCCGTAATTTTGACCCGATTCTCCGGGTCTTTAAGCGTGGTTATATAGCCTGCCGGCTTATTAAGCAGTATGTAGCGCAGCTTCTGGCTACCAACCCTCCGGCCATTAACCCTTACGTCATCGGTGTCGGAGACATCATCGTTCAGTTGACCCTGCTTACCGTTCACCGAAACCCGCCCGGCTTTTATAAGCTTGTCCGCCCCACGCCGCGAGGATATACCTGCCCTGGCAAGATAGGCGTTAAGCCGCATCGTCGGGCCATTCGATTTTTTTCAATTGTACGACCTCTGCCTGTTTGACCGGTCCAACGGGAGCCTGGAAAGAAAGCATTATTTTGCCAAGCTCTAACGGGTCGAAGTTCTGTATCGACTTTTCTATTCGAGGCTTAGGTTCAAATGAATAAAGTTTTCCCATAAAAAATGGTGGAGATGCGGGGAGTCGAACCCCGTACCTCTTGCATGCCATGCAAGCGCTCTAACCAAATGAGCTACATCCCCGTTTTTGACCTAGTGATTATATCCGATTATCTCTGTTAATTCTAGTGATGACTGCGGCCAAGGCCGCGAAGCATCATGAAGCGGTTGACTGGTACAGTAAAGATAAAGGCGACGGATAAGCTGACGGCCTCGCTCCACCAGAACAAAATATTGGACAAGTGGGCGTTGATAGCTCCCGGAATTAGCCATTCCAAGGAGTTGTCTATGACCACCATCGAGATGATAGAAATCGTGTCTATAGCCAAGGCTAGTTTGACAGCATCCGGCGTGGACATTCCCCGGCGCCGCGCACCGTAAAAAGTTAGCGTGTATCCAAATACGAAAGCCAAGATCGCCCCTAAAGCTGTTTGCAATAGGTTGTTCCAGTTTTGGCCGATAGCCATGCCGGTAATTTCACCCAGCGCACAGCCTGTCAGGCAGTGCCGCGTATGAGCTATGGCCTGCTTGGTCAGTGAATCACTTAAAAGACTGCGCATCTAAACTAAAGGGTTTTCCAGTAGTACCAGAAGCGATGGCCGATCAGTACGATAAGGATCAGATACCAAAGAATTAGGATATCGGCGTGATGTCGGCGCAAAAAATTAACAGCTTTACGCCATGTCTTCGGCGGCGCAATATGACCAGAGTCGAGGTTATAAAACGTTACATAGAGGAACATCGGGATCGTCACTGCCCAGACGACCATGCAGAATAGACACAGTGCGCCAATTCGATAAAGAGTCTCGAACTGCAACCAAGTTATAAAACCAATGGCAAACAATAGACCGACGTTTAGTAATCGCCAGGTCCAGCGGGCCGGTCGGGCCTTAGCTAAAAGAGCGATGCCGGCCGCCAGTATAATGGCGAAACCAGCTAACCCGATAAACTCATTGGCGATACCGAATGCGTGCGCTTGGCGAGTCGTCATCACGTTGCTACAGCTGAAAATCGGGTTAAGGTTACAGACTGGCTGGTAGCTTGGATTTTTAAGTATGTTTACGTAATCGACTGATAAGATGGCCGCCGATATAAGACCGACTAAACCACCGATTGCCAGTAGCCACGGCAGGGACTTTTCCAGAGTCCATCTGGATTTATCTGTTTTGATCATCAATTAATAATACCAGTCCGGTGTTTGGTGGAGCGTATCGGATTCGAACCGATGGTCTCCTGTGTGCGACACAGGCGCTTTACCAGCTAAGCTAACGCCCCTCGTCGAAGCCTACGCCCAAGTTTCGTTTTGCCTCTCGGCAAAAGCTTCAACCTAATGCTATGCTTCTCCTCTCAAAATTTCAAACGGTTATCAGCTCCTCCGATTTAAAATTTTGGAAAACAAAAGAATTATAACTTGCCGTCCCACTCGGCATAAAATTCCTGTAAATAATCCTCTAGGATTTTGTGGCGATGCTTGGCCATAGCCCTTCCAGTTTTTGTATTCATCCGATCTTTTAACAAAAGTAGCTTTTCATAAAAATGATTAATGCTGGTGGTTTTATAGTTGACGTATTCTTTATGATCTTTGAAGGTTCTGGGTTTAATATCTGGGTGATATATCAAATTACCATTTGAACCGGCATAGGCAAAAAGCCTGGCTAGGCCTATTGCACCAATCGCATCTAGCCTATCAGCGTCCTGGACGATTTTGCCTTCCAGGCTTCTCATTTTGTTTTTGGCATCAGCGCCTTTAAACGAAACGTTTTCAACTATGTGGCAAACAGCTTTGATGGTTGTTTCGGACGCGCCGATGCTTGTTAGCCACTCGCGAGCGGCTTTTGGCCCAGCGCTTAGGTCACCATCGTGAAATTTAAAGTCTGCAATGTCGTGCAGTAGGGCTCCAAGTTCTACTACTTCAAGATTGGCACCATTTTCTTTAGCGGCAATATGCTTTGACAGTTGCCAGACCCTATACAAATGCCACCAATCATGGCCCGTGCTATCATGCTCGAATTTTTCTTTGACGAAAGCGACGGTTTTGGAAACTAGTTTTTGATTGCTCATTTACTTAACATGTTAAGTAATTCTTCTTCATCAATTTGTTTAGTGCCAAGGTCGCGAGCCTTTTTGAGCTTGCTCTCGCCAACATTGGCGCCGACCACCAAATAATCGGTGTCCTTGCCAACCGAACTCTGGAAGGTACCACCAAGAGCTCGGATACGCCCAGCCGCTTCTTCCCGGCTCATAGAATCTAGGCTACCGGTAACCACGAAATTCTTATCGCTCAGCGGACCGTGGACTGCCTCGGCCTTTTCCGGCTGGACGCCGTACTTTTCAAATTTTTGCAGAAGCTCTCGGTTGGACGGCTGCTCAAACCACTCCACGATTGCTTCGGCGACCACTTCGCCAACGCCTTCAACCCCTGACAGCTCATCAATGGTAGCTTTGCTGAGATTATCCAAGCTATGGAAACGGCTAGCCAAATCAATGGCGGTCTGGACGCCGGCGTGCCGTATGCCTAAGCCATAAATAAATCGTGGCAACGATGGATGCTTTTTATCAGCAATGGCTTTGACTAGCTTGCCGGCGGAGATCTCGGCGAAGCGGTCCAGCTTAAGCACGTCCTCTTTTTTTAGTATATAAAGATCGGCCGGGTCACGAATAAGACCGGCATCAATCAAGGCTATAACATTCTTTTCGCCCAGGCCATCAATATCCAGAGCGGCTTTGGAGGCGAAGTGCTCAACACGCTTCCAAGCGCGCGACGGGCAATGCTCGTTAGGACAGCGCCAGACGGCTTCGGTCTCTTTGGCTTTAGCCAGTTTAGTGTTGCAATCGGGACAATGCGTTGGCATTACGAATTTACGCTCTGATCCATCGCGCAACTTGACCAGCGGCTCAACTACTTCCGGAATCACATCACCAGCTTTTTGGACGATAACCGTGTCACCGATACGGATGTCCTTGCGCTGGATTTCGCCCTCGTTATGCAGGGTCGCCATCTGAACCGTACTGCCGGCCACGACTACCGGCTCCAACATGGCCACAGGCGTGGCGGCTCCGGTACGGCCAATACTGACAAAAATGTCTTTGACTTTAGTAGTAGCCTGCTCGGCCGGGTATTTGAAGGCCACGGCTCCACGCGGTGCTTTGCCAACTACGCCAAGACGAGCCTGCAGTTTACGATCGTTAATTTTTATAACCAGGCCGTCGGTATTGAACGGCAACTGTTTGCGCTTGTCTTCCCAAGTTTTGGTAAATTCTAAAACCTCATCTATAGAATCCAGTTTTTTGGCCTGCGGGTTAGTGATTAGGCCCAATTCCCTGATGGTTTTATAGATAAAGTCGTTGGTCGGCGTCTCGTCCGGATTTTCGCGGAGCATATCGTAGGCATGGAATTCCAGCGGCCGGCCGGCAACCAGTTTCGGGTCAAGTTGGCGGATAGTACCGGCCGCCAGGTTGCGCGGGTTAGCGAATTTGGGCAGACCCTGCTTTTCACGTTCTTCGTTAAGTTTGGCGAATTGGTCTTTGTACATGACTATTTCGCCGCGGATTTCCGTCCGGCCCTTCAAGAACGCTTCGCTACCCTTGGCCTGGCGCAGGCGCAGCGGGATTGATTCGATAGTTCGGATGTTAGCTGTCACGTCTTCGCCGACATAACCGTCGCCTCTAGTAACCCCCTGGCTTAAAGCGCCATCCTGGTAAACCAGCGCGCAAGCCAGGCCGTCCATTTTAAGATCGGCAAAGAAATCAAACTTTTCACTGCCAGCCAATTTAGCCGTGCGGGTAACCCAGGCTCTAAGCTCAGTTTCGTCAA
>Ga0265338_10003902_pt1 | contig 20592 bp, 13 predicted proteins | sample 42126metaG_FD_193579 | JGI IMG/M metagenome (GOLD analysis project Ga0265338, IMG submission 193579) | Rhizosphere microbial communities from Carex aquatilis grown in University of Washington, Seatle, WA, United States - 4-21-26 metaG | ecosystem: Host-associated > Plants > Roots > Rhizosphere...
GCACCGTTGTGGTAGCTTTCTTAAAGGCGTAGGTCCATGTTCCTGCCGGTGCCACCGTACCCGATAACGCTACCGTATTGCCAAAACACACTGCTGCCGATGGACTGGCCGTGAGGCTGACGCTGGTGGGAGCCGAACAAAGAGGAGCACTATTACAGGCAATATCATAACAAATACCATATTGATTGTTTGGTAATCCCATTGTGTTAAGATAGGCAATATTTGTAATTTTTTGACAAGTACTATAAGTTCCATTCCAAGCTAAAGCAGCAGTTGCATTGAAAAGCATAGGAGTTTTGCCAGTAACCAAATTGTAGGTTATAACATTCGAAACATTCGAACCGGTTCCAAGTGAAGTAGTGATTGCAGTTGGCGTAGTAATTCCGGTAGGAACGGGATCGGTTACGGTGACGTTAAAAGCTGCATCTAAATGAGTGCTCCACGATGATAAATAATCCATACTACTTGCATCTCCCCAAGTATTACCACGGGCAATACCTGCCCAACCTGCTTGAACAGTAATACCTGTTAAAGAAAGTAATGGAGCACCACTAAATGAGGTAGGTGTTATTCCAAGCCAGATATCAATTTTATTTCCCGTTAGTTTAATTTGGAAATCTAAAGATGTGGGCGAATTACTTGGCATTGTTCCAGAACCAACAAGCGTTGTACCATTGTAGATATCTATTGTTGTAGGATAAGCTGATTTTATAACAACATAAACACCCGTAGTACCATTGTGACGTAATGCAAGTGCCATTTTCGTATATGAACTAAAATTGAGTGTACCCATAATTCCATCACCAATGGTATTTGTTCCATACGAATAATCGTGAGTTAAAACTAAATCACCACTATTAATATTACCTAATCCAATTTTACCTCCAGAAAATGTTGCATTTGTTTTACTTCCAGTTTGAGCGGTCCAATCTGTAGCAATATTTAAATCCGGATTGGCAATACTACCTTGTGTTTGGGTATAGTTTAAGGCATATTTTACCGTTTGTCCAACCGTATAGGTTGTCTTATCCGATGTCTTTGTAAGCGTTGTAGGATCAGGACAAATGGTTATCGGATTACAGGTCATATTTATGGTATCGGGAACAAAAATGGCTGATTCCGTTTTACCTTGAATCCATGCATTATTAATAATGTTAGCATTGGCAATCGGACACGTTCCTGTTACGGTTGCTGTATAAAGTATTGAATCTTTTACATTGACTTGCAGTTTGGGAATCGTCCATTTAATAATGGTTTTTCCACCCGACACGGTAGTTGTTGCACTAATACCTTGAGGAGCCTGACGAATAAAGTTTTTAAAAGTAACGCCCGTAGGTAGTGTATCGGTAACGGTAACACTATCGACATCACGACCGGGAGCAGGTCCATTTCCAAACACACGACGCCAAGTGTATCCATCCCATTCTTCAACCAAAACTTTTTTCATTATTTGAGTCGTGGTCTGGCAGGCACTTTGATGCCAGCTGGTTACCGGAATGCCAGGATTATAAATATCGGTATAATCATCACCAATAGGCCAATACAAACCATCATCGGCACTTGTCATTGTAGGATCCCAGCTCCAGTCGTCAGCCCAGTTGACATTAGAATAATCGCTTGGGAACCATCGCCATACTCCTCGTAATGGAGAAGTTCCTCCTTCGTGAATTCGAAGCCCCATTCCAAAATAATTTGAAAGATGTTGCGTTGTTGTAGCTAATTGATGAGAAAATTGAATAACAAAGCGTTGATTCCAACTTCCATTTGCATCAACGCCAGGAACTATATTCTCTTGAAAAACGGTAACGGCTGCTGGGTTTATACCTTCTGCAATGGTATTCGATAAACCCCAACCAACGGCACAGCCAGTTGCCGCAGTATAACATTTTAAGGTTGGATCATTTGCATAATATGATATTCTGTAATTACCATAATCGATATATGGTTCAGCTGCATCATTAAAAAGACGATATTTAAATATTGATTGGTTTGAAGCTGTAGGAGTAGCTATAACATCATGGGCATAAGAAATATTAACTCCAGGACGACCTCCATTTAACCAACCCGCATCACTTGAATTTTGGAATACGATTTTGTATTTTACATCTTGACCTGGGTTATAACTTATTCTGTCGGATGATTTTGTGATTTTTAAAGCACGTTTGATAATATCAACACAGTTACGTTCCATTACGGCAGTAACATCGTTTGGATATTCATTCGATGTCCATCCAAAACCATTGCTACAAAAAATACGAGATGTGGTACAATATCTTCCTGAACTTGTTGGACCAACTCGTAATGTTACAGTCATACTATCTTGTGTAACTGCTAATCCACCTGTTTTAAAACCTTTAATAGTACCTATGTTCCAGACAACAGTATCTCCACTAAGCGTTCCTTTATTTGAACTTATAAATATAAATCCTGGAGGAATACCAAAATTTATTGTCGATCCAGCAGCATCTACCGAACCATAGTTTCTATATTTAATTGTATACGTAATTACATCGTTTGTAAAGCCATAAGTTTTATCTACTTTGTTGTATACTTTTAAATTAGGTTTTGCTATCATGTTTTCTGGAGCAAGATGATTACCTCCTAAAACTAACATCCCAAGTACTCGAAACCAACCATGAAAATAACCTGGTTGACTTCCTAAATAATTATTTGTAATACTTGTTCCATCCCATTCTATAGCACATTGACGGTACATTTTACCCATAATATCGTAATCTTGGGCAGCAACTGCAGCTGGAGCTCCTGTTCCTTGAAACCAGTTAAAAGTATATGCAGAACTACCAGCTCCGGCGGGTGTATAATCCCATTGTAAGGTTGCAACTCCTTTATAGGTTAATTTAGGTCCACCACCAAAAGCTACACATGCATTATTCCAAGGAGCTCCTTGTGGTGCTTTAAGGAATTGAGCATAACGGGTTGATGCATCAACTTCATAAGTGTTTGGTGTTGCTGCTTTTACGGTATGTGTTGTAGGATCCCAAGTATAACTTGGATTACCATGCCATACATAATTCAAAATGGTACGCCAAGGCGATCTAAAATCTTCACCTTGACTAAAACTTGTCCATACGGGGCTTCCTGTTGTTACACTAGCATAGCCACCCCAAGGAATATTATTTGCATTTTTTTTAATCCATTCGCCTACAATCCAATCGCACGAAGCTTCTGCTTTTTGATATTGTGAAATATTCCATGCCGGCTGACCTTGTGCCGTTAAAAATGTTTGATATTCTTTAAAATATGCTGGTGCAGAATAGTCAACGTGTAAAGCTTGAGGTCCTCCAAATTCCGGACATGGATTTAATGCCGAAGCCCAATTTGTTGTTTCACCGGGTCCTGTATTAGAGTTTTTTAAATAACCATCAAGACCTACATCTCCAGATGTTCTTCTACAATCGGTTGCTACTTTAAAATGGTCATAAACTTCAACCATTCCATTTATAACATTAATTGCATCTTTTTTATAACTGATAGGATTTCCATTAAAATCATTGATTCCCATATTATCACCCCATTGTTTCCAAGCTATTAATAATGCCATTGAAACATCAACATCACCGTCTGTAGCTGCATCTGCATTATCTGCCAGAATGTTTGTGCCATATAAGTACCCAGGATTTGGAACAACTCCATCAATATATCGTGGATATTTAATCATTCTTATATCATGAGTTCTTAGCCATAATCCATCAAAGGTTGTTTTATCTCCCATAATAGCAGCACCTAATAATGCATATCCATCACCTTCAGTACAATCGTATGGACAACCATTATTTCCTTTAATATATTTTATACCATTCAAAACTTGACCAGTATAGGTAAATTCATTAGCAAATATTTGCCAGGCATCACGAGTTTTCTGTTCCATTTCAGCATGGGTTACTCCGGGTGCATTGTTGGTTGCTAGATTTCCTAAATGGTGACCGCCGGGATAATCATAAGCTAAAAACTGGGGAAATGGTATTGTAGGGTTACCCGAATTGATGTTAACAACTATTCCTCCGGGTATTTGGGCGTTGCCAATTACTACAACAGTTAAGAGAACAACGATATAAAAGATTGATTTTTTTAATGTCTGAAACATAAAACTATGTTTTTATATTGTAAATTGTAAATATCAATTAGACGTACCCCAACAAGACGCAGTCTTGTGAACTATAAAGACTACATAAATGACCAAAAAGTTGCACATAAAAGTAATTGATTTAATTAAAATATGAATAATTTTAATTAAAAAAAATGTAGGTTAGCTAACAATCTGTTAGTATTGGCTATATATCTTAAAATACTATGTGTCTTTTCTTAATTTTGAGGAATAATAAGCAGTGTTTATATTTACTTTAATTTCAATTGCATTTGTTATGCACTATTATCAAATTGGAATATAGTAAAAGGTCTATTTCACCATTCATTTCACCAATAAATAGTGAAACAGAGTCAATCTTATTTTTCATTAACCTAACGGAAAACAAGATTGGGGCAGTCTTGTCTTTCATTGCTCCAACAGAAGATAAGGTTAGGGCAGTCTGGTCTTCTGTTGACCCAACGGAAGATAAGGTAGAGGCAGTCTTCTCTTCCATAGACCAAAGAGAGTTCGGATTCGGATAAATTGCAAACTCTGTTGACCGAATTTACCGTAATAAGAGGTTAAATCAAGCATCTATTGAAGCTTTACAAAATACTTCAAGAATACTCTCTTATGTAATTAAAAACTAAAGGTATCGTGCTGAAAGACATAAATAACGATTAAAGGATGAAATTGTAATTGTACTAAAATTAACAGTGATAATGTATTATCATCCAATAATAGATCTTTACTGTTATTTTTATTGGGATTTTGTGCAGCCTCATGAAGGGCTATTATATTATAATAAAATACTAAAGCGAAATAACAGAACGATAGTAAACAATCTCTTCCTCTTAATCTTTTACGAAACAATTGGTTAGCAGGAATCTATAATGTTACGTTAAGAAACGAATCGATAAGTAAAACTTTTAAACCAAAGAGTTCGTTCGAAAGTGAGCAAACTCTTTTTTTTATGTCCGTTTTATAGTACTTTTCCCTTTTTAAAATTTGAGTTTCGATGAATCCGGAAATGCTTGAACAATTAGTTACTATGCGAATGCCCTATGGTAAATACAAAGGTATTATTTTGTGTAATCTTCCGGTAGCGTATTTAGAGTGGTTCGAACAAAAAGGATTCCCTGCAGGTACCTTAGGTCAATTATTGCAAACGTTGTTGGTTATTAAAATGAATGACTTAGATTATTTGCTCGTTCCTTTTAAAAAAGGTAAACCTTTGCGTTAATGAGAATTGCATATACAGGAAACCGAAATTTTCGGTATAGGGTTTATTGTATTGAGCTTGTCGAAGCAATTAAATACCTAAAAGCTTACATCTTATGAAGGCTGCATCTGTCAGTGAAATTAAAAAAGAATTGCACACCATTCATCCCGATCGGTTGTTGGAGTTGTGTATTCAAATGGTGAAGTATAAAAAAGAAAATAAAGAAATGCTAAGTTATCTGCTTTTCGATTCAGATAACGAATTACAATATTGTAATGATGCGAAAATTGAAATGGATGAACTTTTTGCTGAAATGAATACCAATACCGTTTTCTTTGCCAAAAAGACTTTACGTAAGATTGTACGAAACATTACCAAATATAGCAAATATTCAAGCTCTAAAAGACTTGAAATAGACTTATTGATTCATTTTTGTAAACGTATGAAAACTGCAGGACTACCAGTACGATCAAGTCAACTTTTAACAAATATGTATCAAAAACAAGTTGATAAATGCCATAAGATTTTAGATCTTTTGCACGAAGATTTGCAATACGACTTTAAAGAAGAGCTTAATGAATTGTGAATTATAAATGGTGAATTGAAACAGCCGTTTTCCAGTCATTACATTGTTATTAATTATAAGCCTTTTGCTACTAAGACTCAAAGACACAAAAGATACACTAAGTTACCTTTAAATTAAAGTGATGGCTTTAGTTTTATAATTCACCATTCATAATTCACCATTCTCCATCGTGTCAAGATACAAATTCTCAACCTTTGTTCTTGCCCAGGGTGTTTTTCTAAGAAAGGTAAGGCTCGATTTAAGACTGGGATGACTTTTGAAACAGTTGATATTAATTCTGATAGCCAACTGTTCCCAACCATAATAATCGATTAAATAACGCATGATAAATTCGAGCGTGACGCCATGTAATGGATTGTTCTTTTGCAGTTCCATGGATATTATTTTCTCTGGTTCGGAGGTGTGTGTTGTTGTTTTGCTTTTCCGTGTTTAGGGTTACGTTTGCTTGGACCTCCTAGATTGATTTTCTTATTCTTTTCTTTTTTCTCATGAAAAGCTCCTTGCGATTGTTTTATAGACGGTGCTTTTAAATAGTGTTTATCGTAAAGATTCGTAGGGCGTTCATCTTCGGTAAATAAGTTTGAAATTACAAGGTTTTCGGGCAACGAAACTTTGGTGATTTTGATCTTCATCAATGTTTCTATTTCCTGTTTGAACTCATGTTCATAATCGGCAACAAACGAAATGGCAATACCATCTTTATTTGCTCTACCGGTCCTTCCGATACGATGTATGTAATCGCCAGGAACGGGTGATATGTCGAAATTAATAACATGTGTAACATCCGATATATCCAATCCGCGGGCTATAATGTCGGTTGCAATTAAAACACGATATTCGTCTTCCCTGAATTTACGCAAGGCATTAAGACGCACACTATGCGATTTGTTTGAATGTGTTACTCCAATTTTACCTGGAAATTTCTTTACAAGATGTTCGTGAATGCGATCGGCAAGCTTTTTATTGTTTGCAAAGACCAAAACTTTATTCATATCGACATCTTCGGTAAGAAGCAATTCTAAAAGATTGATTTTTGTGGCAATATTAGGAAGATAATAGGCAAATTGTATGATCCGTTCAATAGGAGTACCATGCGGAACAATCTCTATCTTATAAGGATTAATAAAATGTTCGTTTATAAGTTTCTCAACATCGTTGGTCAATGTTGCGGAAAACATTAAGTTTTGACGTTTGGGAATAAGTGTTTCCAATAGATTGATAATTTGTGTGCGAAAGCCGAGATTAAGCATTTCGTCAACTTCATCAATTATTAGTTTTTGAATATATTTCGTTTTTAATATTCCATTCATTGCCAGATCGATCATACGTCCGGGTGTAGCCACCAAAACATCTAAACCTGCATTAACTGCTGTTTTTTGTGTGTTAATATTGGTGCCGCCATATACACCGGTAACCCTAACGGTCATATATGCGGTAAGCTTTTTTATTTCTGCAATAACTTGAATAACCAATTCACGCGTAGGAACGAGAATCAAAACTCGTGGATCGCGTTGCTCCGAATAGCTGAGTTGGCGAAGAACGGGTAATAAATAGGCAAAGGTTTTTCCTGTTCCTGTTTGTGCTATTCCAACAACATCGCGACCCGACATTACGATTGGAAACGATTCTTCTTGTATTGGAGTTGGATATACATATTCCAGATCGGTTAATGCATTCAACAACGGTTTAGTAAGATTTAATGATTCGAAGCTCAAATTTGTATGTTTAAATGTCCTGCAAAGATAGGGAAATTAATGGTGAATGGTGAATTATGAATTATGAATTATAAAGCCATCACTATAGGTGAAGAGTTTCATTAAATGGAAAATGGCTGTTTAATTCATAATTCACCATTTATAATTCACCATTTTCTAACTGTGTTGTTTGCCTCGCGATAACGAAGCAACAATTCCTACTATACAAAGAACGGTGAAAACGCTAAAGATGATTTTGGTACTTGCAACAAACATTCCAATATTCTCTGTTGAAATTCTTTGTTTACCTATCATAACATGAATAACCATTGAAGCAATAGCCATGCTGCTCATTTGTCCGAGAATTCTCATTGTTCCGGTCATTGCAGATGCTAATCCTAATTGATTTTTAGATACAGAGCTCATAATAGCGTTGGTATTGGGTGATGAGAAAAATCCGAAACCGATGCCAACGGTAAGAAGTGAAATTATAATATATTCAGTAGATGTTGATTGACCCAATGCAATTAACATGGTAAGTCCTATTACTATAATTATCATGCCTAAGGTTGATAAAAGCCTGGGTTCGTATTTATCTGAAAGTTTTCCTGAAAACGATGCAACCAATACCATCATAACTGGTTGAAAAATTAGAATAAGACCAGCATCACGTGGACTCAACCCTTTTACATATTGTAAATAGAGACTTAAAATAAATGTTATTGCAAACGTCGCGGCATAATTGATAAGTGCTGTGAGGTTCGAGAGTAGAAATATGCGATTCATTACAAAAAGCCTGATAGGTAAAATAGGGAATTCAAGTTTTAATTCGAACAGAATAAAGCCCACAAACAATGCAATGCCCAAAACAACAAGAATTATTGCATAGATTTCAGGCAATCGAGCAAAACCGAGCATCATACAGAAAATAGAAATCATAAATAACAGTGAACCTTTAGCATCGAATGTTTCGTGTTCGGCATCTTTCCATTCGTTTCGAATAAACGAAACAAATATTCCTAAACAGATAACACTAGCAATAATGTTAATATAGAAAAGACTACGCCATCCGAGCGTTTGGGTTAAAAATCCACCTAAAGCAGGAGCAACCGTTAAACCAAGATAAATAGACGATACATTCAATCCAATCATTTTGCCTCGTTCATGTGGTGGAAAAACAGAAACAATTATTGCCATGGCTGTACAAAATATCATTGCTGCACCTATTCCTTGTAAAAAACGGATCGAAATAAAAAAGATAGCTGCCGTTTCGGTTTGATGCGGTATAACTGTACATAAACAGGTTGCAAAAAGATAGATGCCATTGCCAATTAAAAAGATTTTCTTCCTTCCAATGATATCTGCAATTTTTCCAAATGGAATAAGAAACATTGCAGATGCAAGTAAATAAGCCATTTCAACCCAACTTAAATTGACCGCTGACATTGTAAATTCTTTTCCAATTTGAGGAAGGGCAATATTGATGGCCGATCCCATAAAGGCATTAAAAAACGAAGTGATTAAAATGATTACTAAGATCATTCTTTTATTTGCATGCGATAGTACGTCTGTCATGGTATTTATGGTATGTAATGTAAATCGATGCAAAGGTATAAAAACAGAAACATACAATATTAGTAGTTTTCATATATTGCTGTAATATATTGTGTTTTTTATTGCAAAGTATATGATAGACTCAGTTGAAATAATTGGAAGTATGGATATCGATCAAAATGTATGTTTTATTTCAATCTATTTTCATTTTATCATTGTCTTGTTTGTTTGATGTTCAACTGAGAATCAAAGGTGTAAATTTTATTACTATTGAGGAAAGCTGTTTACATTAGCTTGAATATATTTAAATAGGAAGGATGGCACATTTGTTTTATTCCAATCTTTGAATGTTTGTAAAAAACGACAACCCAAGGTTCTATAAGAATCTTGGGTTGTAAATATAAGGATATATGAAAAATTATTTCTTAGTAATAGGCACCAATACAGAATCGGCATAGGTTGCTGTGGTAAGACTTAATGAAATTATTTGACTATCGATATTTCTGTTGTATTTACTGAATTTATCGGTAAGCACATCATTGAGATCTAAATCGACAGTACTGGATAAAGTATTAAATGAAATATTATCTGTTGAAGTCAAAATACCTGATTTTGTTACAATCTTTCCCGAAACATTAACATATTTACCTTGTAAAAGATTTCTGTTAAAGTAAATAGCATACGAAGGAACATATGATGCAAGTCCGTATTCATAACCGATATTTGAATTATTAGCTATTGTATGATTATAAACAATGGAGTCGTTAGTATAAAATTTTAAGGCTACTCTCGAAGTAAAAGTCTTATTATTTACCGATTTCTGAAACAGTACTCCATAATAATTGTCTATGGTCAAAGATCCTACAAAATAATTAGTTAAATCGCTAAATTTAAACGAACTGGTATTTGATTCAATAAATAGTTTCGTATCGGCAATAACAACCGGAGCAGCTAATGGAGGATAGGTTTCGTTATAGTGATGACCAAAGGCATACATATTATTATTATTATCTATATAACTTAGAGTTCCGGTAGAGTATGTCAAGATCAGATCGCCATTAATTTCAAGAACCGAGGCCGACATTCCCGGAATAAAATTTATAGAACTGCCACTTTTTAGGGTATTTCCAAGCGAAGTATTTGCAACATTCGTTGTATTTGCTGTTGCAGCATAACGAGAAAGTATATTGTATGGATCGCGACTGGCGTATCGATTAATAAATTCGGCGCTCAATCCTTTACTTTGATAGGCAGGTGCAAGAGAATACATTCCCGCTTTTAATGAACTTTGAGAAACTAATCCGGATTTTACTTGACTACTGATTGATAATAAATCTTCGATTGCTCTTGCTGCAAATTGATGATTGTCGCCATCCCATCCATAGCATAGGGCTCCTGCAATTTTGCCGTCAGCTGTTAATAAAGGAGAACCACTGTCACCACTTCCAATTACTATACCGGGAATACTGCAATATATAAGTTGTTCGCCACCATCGGTAGTTGCCGATAGAAAAGTGGCATTATATTCACGAACTTCAAATCCGTTTCTGTTTAGTCTGATTTTCATTTTCGTTCCGGATTGGAACGTTTGCATTGTTGAAAATTTTACATAAGATGTTATGACGTTTGTAACTACTACTCCAGAATCGGTTACCGGTCCCTGATATTCAATGTTGTTTTGATTGTTCGTTGTATATGTCTTTTTACAACCAATAAATACCGTTAAAAGGATTATTGATAATCCAAGGATTGATATGCGATTTTTCATGCGTTTTATTATAGAAGTTATTGCTTTTTAAACGGCAAATAAATACACATATTGTTTGCCCATTTTAAATTAAAATCAATTAAGGAATTGTTATTGTATTTTTATATCAAATCTTTTTTATGATTTATAATGTTTTCAAAAAAGCAGTGATATTCTTTTCTATTCGTTTTTCAACATTAGAAGCATCGCCCGGAATGAATTTTTCACCAACAATATTCTCATATAATTCAATATATCGTTCCGAAACTTTTTTTACATATTCATCGGTCATATCGGGGATTATTTGCCCTTCTTTGCCTTGAAACCCATTTTCAATCAACCATTGACGGACAAATTCTTTCGATAATTGTTTTTGTTGTTCGTTTTTGTCTAAGCGATCTTGGTATCCATCGAGATAGAAATAACGTGATGAATCGGGAGTATGGATTTCATCAATCAAGGTGATTGTTCCATTTACTTTACCAAACTCATATTTTGTGTCGACGAGAATCAATCCCATTTTTTTGGCTATTTCAGTACCTCGTTGAAATAGAGCATAGGTGTATTTTTCCAATTGATCGTAATCTTCTTTTCGAACCAAACCTTGGGCGATGATTTCTTCACGCGAAATATCTTCGTCGTGTCCTTCGTGAGCTTTTGTTGTTGGAGTGATAATCGGTTTTTCAAACTTTTGATTTTCTTTCATTCCTTCAGGCAGTGCAACTCCGCAAAGCATTCGTTTCCCTGATGAATATTCCCGCCAAGCATGACCGGTTAAATATCCTCTAATAACCATTTCAACAGCAAATGGTTCTGCTTTAAGTCCCACCGTAACGGTAGGATCGGGAGTAGCTATTTTCCAATTAGGAACAATGTCAGACGTTGCATCAAGGAATTTTGCAGCAATCTGATTCAGAACTTGTCCTTTGAAAGGAATACCTTTAGGAAGAACAACGTCGAATGCAGAAATTCTATCACTAACGATCATAACCATATATCTGTTATCGATGTCGTATACATCTCTCACTTTGCCAATGTAGAGGCTTTTTTGCCCGGGGAATTGATATTTTGTTGTAACTACAGCTTTACTCATTTTTTCTGACTTTTTACAGGTGTTATTGATTCAAACATATCTACTATTTCTTTCACAAGTCTGTGACGTATTATATCTTTTTGATCGAAATACAGAACCGAGATTCCTTTTATCTTTGCAAGCATTGGAAGATTCTTTTCCAAACCCGATTTTGATTTGTCGCTCAAATCGATTTGAGTTATATCGCCGGTAACAATAAATTTAGCACGTTCGCCCATTCGGGTTAGAAACATCTTTAATTGATTGTGAGTGGCATTTTGAGCTTCATCTAATATTACAAAAGCATTATCAAGCGTGCGTCCTCGCATATATGCCAAGGGGGCAATTTGTAAAATATTTTCTTCAAACATTTCTTCTAATTTCTTTGCCGGAATCATGTCTTGCAAAGCATCGTATAGAGGTTGAAGGTATGGATTTAGTTTTTCACGCATATCGCCGGGTAAAAAGCCAAGGCTTTCTTCAGCTTCAACAGCAGGACGACAGAGAATAATACGTTTAACTTCTTTGTATTTTAAAGCTCTTACAGCCATTGCAACTGCGGTATACGTTTTCCCACTACCGGCAGGTCCGATTGCAAATACAAGATCGTTTTTTTGAATCTCTTCTACTAACAGTCGTTGCGTTTTAGTTCGTGCTTTGATAACTCTACCGTTTATTCCAAAAAGAATAAAATCTTCTTCTGTCGATCCGTTAGGTGCAATCGCCTTATTATCCATAACATCCAAAACAGTTTTAGGAGGTAGCGAATTGAACTTCTCGGCATATATTATAATCGTTTGTAACTTTTCCTGAAATGCAGCAATTTCTGCAGCATCGCCATTAACTTTTATAATGGTATCTCTTGCTACAATTTTAAGTTTTGGAAAAGAATTCTTGATGATAGTAAAATTGGAATTATTTACCCCAAAGAACATCATTGGATCAACAGTATCGAGGTAAAATATTTTTTCTATCATAGATTAATGTTCGTAATATCTTCTGCAAATATAAAAATTTATTGCTTCGAAATTGTGCGAATAATTGTTTTAAAAAGACAGTTTTTAATTGAAAAAAAAATAAGAGGTAAAATCGTTTTCTGAGATCTTTTTATTGTTTTTCCTATTATTTTGATAGGGTTGTGTCGAAAAATCATAAAATGAAACGTCTAATAGCTATTTAAATAGTAAAATAATTGCTTAATAATGTATTGATATATAATAAAATAATACGGTTATCTTGATGTAAGAATTTGCTTTTAAATTATTTGAATTTTATTGGAATAAATAAAGAAATAAGACGTAATTTTGAGACCTGATTTCTTTAAAATAGTTAATGGGTTCTTACTATTTTATGAAGTGATTATTTTAGAATAAATTTTAGAATCCTAATTAATAACGAAAGTGTTTAAATTTTAAAAATGAGTGTAGATTTGGCTGTAAAAGAACTGAGAAAAGTAACAATACGATTCTCAGGTGATTCCGGAGACGGAATGCAATTAGCAGGAATGTTATTTTCTGATGCTTCGGCATTGTATGGAAATAATATTTCAACATTTCCTGATTTTCCTTCGGAAATCAGGGCACCCCAAGGAACAGTTTCAGGTGTCTCGGGATTTCAAGTCCATTTTGGTCAATCGAAAATCGATACTCCCGGTGATTATGCCGATGTGTTGGTATCAATGAATCCTGCTGCTTTGAAATCCAGTTTACAATGGTTGAAAAAGGGTGGTACGATAATAGTCGATTTAGATAGTTTTACAGACAAAGATTTAGCAAAAGCCGGATATACCTCAAACCCACTTGAAGATGGATCATTGGTTGCATATCAAGTTATTGTTGCTCCAATAACATCGCAATCGCAAGAAATACTTAAAGATTCTGGTCTTGATTATAAGGCAATACTGAAAACAAAAAACATGTTTGCCTTAGGTATTACCTATTATATGTTCGATCGTCCTATTGAAATTACTGAAGCATATTTCGATAAGAAGTTTAAAGATAAAGCAGGAGTTGCCGAAGCAAATAAAAAAATATTACGTGGTGGTTACAATTATGCCGGAAATGTTCATGCAATAGAACGTGTAATTGTTCCTCCCGCTAAAATTGAAAAAGGATTTTATAGAACAGTAAATGGTAACTCGGCAACCGCATGGGGATTGTTAGCAGCTGCTGAAAAAGCCGGTTTACAGTTATATTTAGGTTCTTATCCTATTACACCGGCTTCTGATATAATGCAAGAATTAGCGAAACACAAAGCTTTAGGTGCACATATTGTTCAATGCGAAGATGAGATAGCCGGAATTTGTACTGCAATAGGTGCAAGTTTTACCGGTAATCTTGCAGTGACATCAACGTCAGGTCCGGGATTGTCGCTAAAATCGGAAGCTATCGGATTAGCCGTAATGATGGAACTTCCTTTAGTTATTGTTAATGTTCAACGTGGTGGTCCTTCAACAGGATTGCCAACAAAAACCGAACAAAGCGATCTAATGCAAGCTCTGTATGGTCGAAACGGCGATTGTCCTTGTATTGTGATAGCCGGTTTAACATCGGCAGGATGTTTTGATTCGGCTTATATGGCTGCAAAACTATCGCTCGAACATATGACTCCGGTTATTTTATTAACCGATGGTTATATTGCTAATGGTTCTCAACCTTGGAAGATTAAAAAGGTTGCAGACCTACCTTCTATAAAAACAAAGCGGGTAACTGAAAAATTAGGAAACAATACCCCGTTTATGCGTGCTGAAGATTCTTTAGCAAGAAACTGGGTAATACCCGGTCAGAAAGATTTAATGTATCGAATTGGAGGTCTTGAAAAAGATTATATTACCGGAGGTGTTTCAAACGATCCTTCCAACCATGAAAAAATGGTTAGAACACGTGCCGAAAAAGTTAAAAGGGTTGCTAACGATATTCCTTTATTAGAAGTAATTGGAGAACAAAGCGGCGATCTTCTTGTTGTTGGATGGGGAAGTACCTATGGTCATTTATTAAGCGTTGTAATGAAATTGCAAAGTGAAGGTAAAAAAGTTGGTCTTGCACAATTTGCATATATCAACCCTTTACCGTTGAATACTGCTGAAGTGTTTTCGCGATTCAAAAAGATTATTGTTTGCGAATTAAATCTTGGTCAATTTGCTAATTATTTGCGATTCTCGGTGAGTCAATATCAATACATGCAATATAACAAGATCCAAGGCTTACCGTTTACACAGGAGGAATTGAAAGAAAAATTTTTGAATATTTTAGAGGCTTAATACTATGATAGATACATTAACACAAGAAACAGTAACATTCACTCCGAAAGATCTTAAAAGTGGGTTGGAAGTTAAATGGTGTGCAGGTTGTGGTGATCATGCAATTCTTAATTGTTTGCAAAATGCATTACCGCGTTTAGGTCATAAACAAGAAGATATTGTCATTGTTTCAGGAATTGGTTGTTCGTCGCGTTTTCCTTATTATATGAATACTTATGGTATGCATACAATCCATGGGCGTGCATCGGCAATAGCAACGGGAGTAAAAATAGCAAACCCAAAATTACACGTGTGGCAAATGACAGGTGATGGTGATGCTCTAGCAATTGGAGGAAATCATTTTATTCATGCAATTCGTCGCAACATCGATATCAATGTCGTTTTATTTAATAACGAAATTTATGGTTTAACGAAAGGTCAGTTTTCGCCCACAACCAAAAAAGGACATGTAACTAAAACATCACCTCAAGGTACAATTGAAACTCCTTTTAATCCGGGCGAACTGGTTATAGGTGCAAAAGGAAAATTCTTTGCACGTTCGGTTGATAATAATATTCCGCTTACTACCGAGATACTTGTTGAAGCAGGTTCATTTAAAGGTACTTCAATTGTTGAAATATTACAAAACTGTGTGATATTCAATCATGGAACACATGCTATGATTACCGACAAAGATGTAAAAGATGATAGACAATTAATCTTAAAACAAGGTGAACCAATGATCTTTGGAAAGAACAAAGATAAAGGATTAATCTTGCGAGGATTCGATTTGGAAGTTGTTACTATCGGTGAAAATGGAATAACTGAAAAAGATTTGTTAGTTCACGATGCTAAAATGGTTAATCCATCATTACATTTGATGTTGATCAATATGAAAGCTCCTGAATTTCCTGTTGCAATAGGAGTCATTCGTTCGGTTGACGATACTACCTATGAAGATGAATTGGAAAAACAAATTGCTGCGGTTAAAGCAACCACAAAAATTAAATGTGTTGACGATTTACTCTATTCCGGTGATATTTGGGAAGTTAATTAATAAATAATATTAGTTCATAAACAGTAAGGCAGGTGTAATAACCTGCCTTTTTCATTCCATCTTTTTTAAGTCAGCAGATTGGATCAGAAAGGCTGAGAAAACAAATACTTCTGATAAATGAAATGTCTTTTACGGCTTATGAATATTTAAACTTTTTTGTTTTGTCGTATTTTCATTTGATCACAATAAACGTTGATCTGTGATATTAAAATTTGCTTCATAAAATAAGAACGTCAAATCGTGCGATTATACTTTTCATGACTGTATTAATACATTAAAAGAGTATGACTATCGAATTTGTAATCTAAATTCAATAAAAAGTCCTTAGGATGTGTTTTTAGATTAAAGTTATTTATTCTTCCCTTTTTAGCTTATACTGCCCATTTAGACAGATAAATAAACGATTCTGACAAGTATTGAGTCCTAATCATTACGAAATTGTTTTATTCTATCTTTTTTGTCTAACCATACAATAATTTTAATTTCAACATTGACGGTTATGTGTTCGTAATCCAACGCCATGGCGGTGTGTAGAACATACGACATTATTTGTGAGATTAAAATTTAATGTCGGTTTGAAAATAATTGTTGTAAATTGTGTTAAATGAAATAATATACCATTAAATTTGACGGTAAATAAAATATAATATTATTACATGCAATTTGAATTAGTTAAATATAAGTGTTATCATAGTATTACATTCACAAAAATGTTAGGATATTGTAATTTGTATTTAATAAATTACTTTGAATATATGACGTATATCATTCTTTATATTTTGCAAGTAACACTATTACTTTTAAAGTTAAATTTTAATAAATACAAAAAATATGAATCAGAAATAACTATATTATCATATATAGTTAATTATAGAACAATAGATGAATATTCCCATTATGGTATTAATAGTTGTCAATTAACAACTATAACTGTTAATAGGCGTTTTTACTTTAATTATGCATTCAAACTTTATTCCCTTCAATATAATACTCGTCTTTGTAATGGAGTAAATGTTTCTTTGAAGCTCACCTTATTAAAATAGAAAAATCATAGTTTGCTTAAAGCATAGTTTTAATAATTATTATAATACTATCACTTCAGTTCATTTATTGTTGATACTAACAAACATTTCTGTTCAATAAATGTTGTTTTAAAAGTCAATTAATATAAAAAGTCCTTTTCGAAAAGGATAAGTTTTAACTAAGTAATTATTATTTATAAATCAATTTTAAAATTAAAGTATGAGAAATATTTTTACAACCATTATAGCATGCATACTATGTGCATCGATGGCGCAAGCACAGGTTTTTGTAACCTCAAACAGTAATCTTGGTATAGGAACATTAAATCCGTCGGCAAAGCTCGATATCCAAGGTAGTACCTTTATTCCTTATGGTAATTCATATTGGATCGGTTCAACAGTTGATGCCGGTAGCCGCTTACGGTTACATCATAACGGCACGGATGCATATATTGATTATTCTCCTAATTTACATTTCAGGGCTGGTACAAACGAAGTGATGTACTTAAATTCAATTGGAACAGTAGGTATTGGTACTTCTTCACCTAATCTTTATTATAGATTTACGGTAGATGGTGGAAATAGTCTGGGAGGAATAGCATTAAATGTCGATTTACCCGACTGGTATCAATCGATGATAACCACTGTTACTCGTCAGAATACCGTTTCGTATGTTGTACATTTAAATGGTAATAATGGAGGCGATAAATTCTATGTTTTTGGAAATGGAATGGTATATGCTGGTGGGCAATACTTAGGATCTGATTCTATTTTAAAGAAAAATATTAATCCAATTACAAAGTCAGTTTCATTAACAAAAATTAGGAAGCTTAAAGGAATGAATTATGATTTTAAATCAGATTCAGATAATGTTGTTCCAGGTAACTCAAAATCTCTTAAATCGTCTTCAACCGGGTATAAAGGACGACATTTCGGCTTTCTGGCACAAGATGTTGAAAAAGTAATTCCCGAAATCGTAGCAACAATGCACGATGGAACAAAAGCAGTTAATTATATCGAAATTATTCCTTTTATAATTGAAGCAATAAAAGAACAAAGTGCTACAATCGACAGTTTGCAAACACAAATTGTTACACTTAATGCTCAAGTAATTGCTGCACAAAACTGTTGCAAAGGAAATACTAAAATGAAAGACGATATAATAGATAATTCTGAAACGGGTAGTTCGGCATCGGGCATCCAAACAATTTCAACAGCAAAATTATATCAAAACGCTCCAAACCCATTCAGAGAATCTACAACTATCAAACTCGAAATACCAGAAACGGTTCAAAATGCTATGGTTTGTATTTACGATCTTAATGGTCGCCAGTTAAAATGTCTTCCTGTTAACGGACGTGGGAATACTTCGGTTCAAGTATTCGGTAACGAACTTACTGCTGGTTTATATCATTATGCATTGATTGCTGATGGTGCATTGGTGGATACCAAGACGATGGTGTTAACTAATTAAATCGTAGAGCGATGAAAAAGTATCTTATAATTTTATTAAGCATTTTTTTTACAGAAATATCTTTTTCACAAAGTAAAGTGCTTAACTTAAAAAAGGCAACAAAAAATAGTTTTGTTGTAAATAAGAGTTCTAAAAGTGACGATATTCTTGAAGTCAATACTAATTTATCTTCAATTATTGCAGATATAAAATCAACAAAATTTGGAGAATATTTTATACTTGAATCTGACGGTTTAGTCAAAACCTTTAATTTAGGAAAGCCCAATATTCCTATATTTGGTAAGTTAATTGAATTACCATTAGAAGCTTCAGTTAAATTTAAAATAATTAGTTATGACGAGGAAATTATTGATTTAGCTACGAATGGAATAAGTCAGAAATTAATACCTGCTCAACCTTCAATATCAAAAAGTCAAGAACTTGATACGTTTTATTATGATGAGAAAACGTATAATGAAGATAAGTATTCTAACACCGAAATTATGAGTTTTGAGGAAATTGGGATATTAAGAAGTTCTAGGCTTGGAAGAATAATAATCAATCCGATTCAATATAATCCTGTTAAAAATAAATTAAGGATTTTAAATAACCTAAAAATTGAAATAGAGTTTATCGGAAGTAACCAGACTAAAACTCTAGAGATGAAAAGGAAGTATTCAAGTACATTATTTAATAATATTATTGATAATTCAACAATAAATTCAAATACATTAACAAAGCAATTAACATCGGGGAAAATAACGTATGTCATAATTGCTGACAGAATGTTTGAATCAACATTATCACCATTTATTACTCACAAACAGAATTTAGGATATAATGTAATTGTTGGTTATACTGATAATCCAAGCGTAGGAAATACCACAACGAGTATTAAGTCATATTTGGGAAATTTATATAATAATCCTTCTAACGGATACAATCCTCCACAATATGTTCTTTTAGTTGGAGATATAGATAAAATTCCATCCTTTACATCTAAAATAACAGATGCTTATTATAAAGACCATATTACAGATTTATATTATTTTGATTACACAAATGATAATATCCCAGATGTTTTCTATGGAAGATTCTCTGCATCAAACACAACTCAGTTAATACCTCAAATATATAAAACATTGGAATATGAACAATATGCTATGCCAGACCCAACATATTTAAATGAAACTGTTTTAGTTGCTGGGAATGATGCAACTCACGAATTGAAATGGGGAAATGGACAAGTTAATTATGGTTCTAATGAATATTTTAATTCAATGAATGGAATATCAGCACATACATATTTACAAGACGAGCCAATAGGAGGTAATTATTCAAACAAAATAATATCAAATATCAACAATGGCGTAGGTATTGCAAATTATTCTGCTCATTGCTCAGCATCTGGCTGGGCCGATCCAAGTTTTACCATAAGTGATATATCGAATCTCACAAATGTACATAAATATGGTTTATGGATTGGTAATTGTTGTCGGTCAAATAGATTTAGTGAATCTGAGTGTTTTGGAGAAGCTGCTTTACGTGCATCAAATAAGGGAGCTATTGGTTACATTGGAGCTACAGATTATACATTATGGGATGAAGATTTTTGGTGGGCGGTAGGATATAAAACAGTTACTGCAAATCCAATTTATAATAAAAATCATCTTGGTGCATTTGATAGATTATTTCATACTCATGGAGAAGCTACAGATGATTGGTATGTAACACAAGGTCAAATTGTTGTTGGTGGAAATCTAGCTGTTCAAGAATCGAGTTCCACTTATAAGTTGTATTATTGGGAAATCTATCATTTAATGGGGGATCCTTCAATTAAAATTATTACTTCTTGTAAAA